>Ga0334882_1000714_pt1 | contig 48002 bp, 35 predicted proteins | sample GraSluR1_MG_5_FD_207226 | JGI IMG/M metagenome (GOLD analysis project Ga0334882, IMG submission 207226) | Sludge microbial communities from methane-producing bioreactor in Wageningen University, Netherlands - Granular Sludge_15_04-R1 | ecosystem: Engineered > Bioreactor > Anaerobic >... | reverse complement strand
ATATTTTTATGAAAAGAAATTTTTATTTACCGCTAGCGATGCTAGTTATTGCTTCATTTACATCGTGCGAAGAGAAAGAACCTGATAATGGCAATATTATTATTGTGGATCAGGATATCAGTGAATCAACCACTTGGATTAGCTCAAAAACCTATGTTATTGAGTATGGCGTTTCAGTAAATGCCAATCTTACCATTGAACCGGGAACTGTTATCAAATTTAAATCAGGTACATGGTTAGAATTTGGTGGAACAGATAATGTAACCCTAACCGCAAATGGAACAGCCGAAAATCCAATTATTTTCACATCCTATTCCTCTAACCCAGCACCGGGTGCATGGGAGGGATTGTGGTTTTACGGGAATACCCTTTCAAACTCGTCCATGACATACTGCGAAATAAAATATGCCGGACAGGATAATTACCCTGCCCTAAACTTCGATGCAAAGATTACCTTCAACAATTGTAAGGTAAGTGATTCTAAGAAAAACGCTATTTATAGCCTTGATGGTTTCGTAGCTTTTAATGGGAATACCATTGAGAATGTTGGCACACATGCCATTGACATTGCAAGTGAGGCTGTTCATACTTTAGGAAGTAATAACACCATCGCTTGCGAATCAGGTTACGGCATAAAGGTTAGAGGTGGAAGTCTTAACGGTACAAGCACAACCTGGAAAAAGCAAACTGTTCCCTACTATATCGATGGTGGCATTGATATAGATCAAACCCTTACCATAGAAGCAGGAACAATACTTAAATTCTCGGCCAGTAGCTGGTTATCATTCGGGTCATTCAATAGCGCTACGCTCAATGCTACTGGTACCATAGATGAACCCATAGTTTTTACTTCTGCTGCTACAACACCTGCTCCCGGCGCATGGGAAGGATTATTTTTCTACAGCAATACTTCATCAAACTCAAAAATGGAGTTTTGCATTGTAGAATTTGCCGGGAAAGAAAACGACAACGCTAATATCACCCTTATTGATATTAATGGACTAACCATCGAAAATTGCATCATCAGAAAATCCAGCGGTTATGGCGTCTTTTCGTGGAACAGCACCTGGAATAATATCAATAACACTTTCGAGGATAATGCCCTTGGTGACATCAACTAGAACAATTAGCATATAACTTATTATTTTCTTAAACCTCAAGGATGGATTACTCCTTGAGGTTTTTTTATGGAAAAAATGCTATATGGAATCTGTATAAATTGTGTTTTTGAAAAAAAAAATCAGTCTCTGGATTAAATACATTTACTATTTTTCGGAAAATATTACTCCTGCCATGAAAAGGATAATAATTTTTTTTACCCCTCCCGATCAGTGGAAACTACCAGTAATTATTGTATTGGGCATATTCTTTGGGCTTGGAGCATACTCCTTCCATATTTCTAGGGCACCCTCCTACCTGTCGGACAGGCCTGAAACCTGTATCAATTGCCATATCATGGCACCCGAATATTCCACCTGGGCTCATAGTGCCCACCGTGAGTACACAAACTGCAACGACTGCCATGTTCCACACAATAATATTGCAAACCATTACTACTTTAAAGCAATGGATGGGCTAAGACATGCCACCATATTTACATTAAGGGCAGAACCTCAGGTAATTAAAATCAAAGAAGCAGGTGCAAAAGCGGTTCAGAACAACTGTATACGTTGCCATAGTAATCTGATAGCTGATCCCAGGATGATGCGACCTGAATATGGACACAACGATTTACGCAAAGAGCGTAAATGCTGGGAATGCCACAGAGAAGCTCCCCATGGCAGGGTGAAAGGCTTATCATCAACACCCTATGCATTGGTTCCTCTTCTTGACAGCCCTGTTCCCAAATGGTTAAAAGATCTTATGCAGTAAACAACATCGTACAATTTTCAAATTTGATATTCAAAAGAAAAAACCTAAAATATCTACAATGAAACCAATAGGAGAAGTAATAAAGCAAAAGCCCTGGGTTGGGTGGTTGCTATTCTTTGGCACAATGATAATTGTTTTTCTTCTTGGTCTGTTAGCCTCAAGTATTATAGAACGCCGAGCCGAGGCGGTTTTCGCCTACACTCCTCAGGTTGAACACGATCAGATGGAGCCAAGGCTGGAAATTTGGGGCATGAACTTTCCCCGTCAATACCAAACATACCTCAAAACTGCCGACACAACCTTTCAAAGCAAGTACTACGGTGCAAGAAAGATTGATATGCTGGAAGAAGCTCCCGAACTTGTTGTGCTTTGGGCAGGGTATGCGTTTTCAAGGGATTACTATCAGGGTCGTGGGCATTTGCATGCCATTGATGATGTTCGTAATTCTCTGCGCATTGGGGCACCCATGAAACCTGAAGATGGACCCCAACCCGGTACCTGTTGGACATGCAAAAGCCCTGATGTTCCACGTATGATGAAGGAAATGGGGATTGCCGAATTCTACAGTGCCACCCTTGCTCAGCTGGGACCAGAAATAGTAAATCCCATAGGCTGTGCCGATTGTCACGATGCTGCTACCATGAGCCTTCAGATAACCCGTCCGGGGCTAATAGAAGCATTTCAACGCCAGGGAAAAGATGTCAGCAAAGCCTCGCATCAGGAGATGCGATCGTTGGTTTGCGCACAATGCCATGTTGAATACTACTTCAAAGGCGAAGGTAAATACCTCACGTTTCCCTGGGATAAGGGTTTTACCATGGAGAATATGGAAGCATACTACGATGAGTACGGATTCACCGATTGGGTTCATTCGCTTAGTCGGACACCCATGCTCAAAGCTCAACATCCCGATTATGAAATTTATCGCTTTGGTGTGCACTACGACAGAGGTGTTTCTTGCGCTGACTGCCACATGCCATATAAAAGCGAGGGTGGCGTAAAATTTACAGATCATCACATTCAAAGCCCTTTAAATAATATTGAGAATTCCTGCAAAGTTTGCCATAGAGAAGAAACTGAAAAGTTAATCAGGAATGTTTACCAGCGACAGGATGCCATTCATCAAACCCGTACACTCCTCGAACAAGTGCTTGCCAAAGCGCATATAGAAGCAAAATTTGCCTGGGATAAGGGGGCCACTGACAAACAAATGGAAAGTGCCCTAAAATTAATACGTGCAGCACAATGGCGTTGGGATTATGTGGCTGCAAGCCATGGGGCTTCCTTTCACGCTCCTTTTGAAAGTTCAAGGGTAATTGGTTTAGGTTTAGAAAGAGCACAAGAAGCCCGTCTCGAAATTGCTAGAATCCTCGCATCGTTAGGTTACAATCAACCTGTTCCAATGCCAGATATTTCGACAAAAGCAAAGGCACAAGCCTTTATAGGACTAGATATGAATGCATTAAAAAAACAAAAAAAATCTTTCCTTGATATAATTGTTCCAGAGTGGATAAGAATTGCAAAGGACCGTGAAGCAGAATACACAACAAAAAAACTCTAAAAATGCAAAGTTTAAATTAAAGTTAAATATTAAACCTTTTCTAAAATAAAAGTTCTAATGAAAAATCGTAGTTAATTTTTTGGTTTAGTTAGGTTTTTTGTAGCCCCTAGGTATTTTATCTGGGGGCTTTTTATAATAAAAAAATAAGTTTATAATAATTCTATTTTATTAACCCTCATTTAGTAAAAATGCTATATCTTGCAATTAAGAATAATTAGGCTTTCCGATGTAAATCTTTTTTAAAATGCATTGTTGTTCAATAAATAACTTTTTTTGGCTGATAATCACTTTTCTGATGCTTTTTGGTTCTCCTGTTATGTGTCAAATAAATCAGGATTCCGTTCAAGCATCCCTTAAGTCATTGAAAAGTTTTGAACAGATTCAAGCTTTAAATCGTCTTGCTACAACATTTAAGGATGAATATATTGACCTAAGTCTTGATTACTTGCTTTTAGCTTTTCAAGCAGCTCAAAAACATGGGGACACTGAAATTATTATTGAACAAGCTGTAAATGTAGGTGATATATACACTCAAATCGGAAGTTATCATCTAGCATTAGATTACTATAATATAGCTTTAACCAATGCTAAGAGAGAAGGGAACACAAAACATTTCTCCAGCATTTACAGACTTTTAGGTAATGCTTACTACTACATGGGTGAGTACGACAAGAGTCTTGAGTCGCATATGGAATCATTACATTTTGCCCAAGAAAATAGAGACGAAGGGGGAATAGCTGCTGCATTTAATAACATTGGATTGTTAAATATTCAATTAGAAAAATATGATAAAGCATTAGAATATTACCTGAAAGCTGAAAATGTTTTTGAAAAAATAAAAAATTATTCCAATCAAGGTTTAGCCATAATCAATATTGGAAATATTTATTACTATAAAAATGAACTCGAGGAGGCTTTAGCATATTATCAAAAAGCATATAGTATTTTCGAACAAACCAAAGAAGCCAAAGATATTGCTCTGGCTGCACAAAACATTTCTGTTATTTACTCTCTTATTGATGAAGAAGAGAATGCCATTCTATTTGCCGAAAAAGCTTTATCCCTTTACTTAAAAGCAAATAATGCCTGGGGAATTGTACATCTTGCACAAAACTTAGGATTTATATATTTCGAAAAAGAGGATTTGGAGAAAACTGAATACTATTTTAACCTCAGCCTTGAATATGCAGAACAATCCAATACAATAACCTTGCTAATTACCGCATACAACTCCTTACAACAACTTTACGAGGAAAAAGGTGAATTCGAAAATGCATTTAAATACTTAAAACAGCTACATATTCTGAAAGATAGCCTAAATAGTAAAGAAATTACAGAAAGACTTACCGAATTGGAATCAAAATACCTAGTCAATCAAAAGGAGAAAGAAAATCAGCTATTAAAGAAATATTTTACATACATCAGTTTGCTGAGTTTACTAATTGTTGCTATTCTGTTATTTAACTATAGACTTAAGGTTTTATCAAACAGGAAGCTAAGGGAAAAAAATGTACAGATCGAAAAACAAAACATTGAACTGGCTGAAATAAATTTAACAAAAAACCGATTCTTTTCAATTATTGCACACGATTTAAAGAATCCTCTTGCGGCATTTATGGGGTTAATGGAAATTTTTCAATTAAAACTTTCCATTATGATCAAAGAAGAGCAGCAACACTTACTAAAGCAAATATCACATTTAGCCGAAAGTACTTTTAATTTGCTAGAGAATCTGCTTGAATGGAGTAGATCTCAGATTGGAGTGCTAGAGTTCAAACCCACAAGTATATCTCTGAATGTTATTGTAAAAGATGCTATCAACGTCCTTTTGTGGAATGCCCAACTAAAGGATATTGCAATCAAAAATCAGCTGGATTCGGAGATAATTATACATGCTGATGAAAATATGATCGCCACCGTCATTCGTAACCTGTTAGGCAATGCTGTAAAATTTACCCATAAAGGGGGTAATATTTCCATCTTCAGCCAACCCATCGAAAATGGTATTTCCCTATTTGTTAAGGATAATGGTATTGGTATTTCAGAGGAAGATCTGGAAAAACTCTTTAAAATTGATTCAAAATTAAGGAATCCCGGTACGGCAAACGAACCGGGTACAGGGCTTGGTTTAATCCTCTGCAAGGAATTTGTTGAAAAGCACGGGGGCAAAATGCTGGTTCAAAGCACACTCAATGAGGGTAGCACTTTTGGTTTTACCCTAATGCACTAAACTTAAATCAAAAAATTTACAAATAATTGAATAAACTCCTTATCCTTTGGGAATATTCTCAAGTACCTCAAGAAGTAACCTCCAGAACTTATCGGTAGACTTTATATCAAGTCTTTCGTCAGGTGAATGGGCACCTTTGATGGTAGGGCCGAAGGAGATCATATCTAATTGAGGATACTTTTCCAGAAAAAGGCCACACTCCAACCCAGCATGAATAGCTCTTACAACTGGCTCATTACTGAAAAGTTTTGTGTAAGCTTTCTTTGTAATTCTCAGAATTTTCGAATCAGTATTGGGTGTCCATCCTGGATATCCCCCAGAGTGAACAATATTGGAATTTGCCAAACGGAAAACACTCTCAACCATGCTTGCAATATCAATCTTTGCAGAATCAATTGAACTTCGCTGACTTGTAGTTACCAAAATCTGATTATCCTGAATAAACTTTACAGAAGCAAGATTTGTTGAGGTCTCAACAAGTCCGGGGATTTGCCTGCTCATGGCAATTACTCCATGGGGACATGCATAAAGCGAATTGAGCAAATCGTATTGGGTTGGCTCATCGATTACCCACTGGGGCATAGCGGCTGTTTCAATGGCAATCTTTAACTTTGGCTCTGTAGCCTGTAATTCTCCATAAATATCCTTAATAAAAACATTTAGCATCTCCAGCATTCCAACCTCATCGGCTTCATGAATCACAAAATGGGCAAACGCTTCGCGAGGGATAGCATTTCGAAGATTTCCACCATCGATGGTAGCCAAACGCAGATCAAATTTATTGGTACCCTTCCATAAAAACCTATTGATTATTTTTATTGAATTGCCAAGCCCTTTATCAATATCATCGCCACTATGGCCACCTTTAAGACCAGTTACAGATAGTTTGTAGGCTTTATAATCGCTTGGAACTTTTTCCAGTTCATAGGCAAAAGTAATAGTTGTATCAATACCTCCAGCACATCCAATAAATAGTTCTCCTTCGTCTTCGGAATCAAGATTGATAAGAATTTTGGAGTTGAAAAAATTGGGTTTCATCTCAAAAGCGCCGGTAAGACCTGTTTCTTCGTCCACGGTAAATAAGCATTCAATCGGACCGTGCTTAATCGTATTTGAAGCAAGAAGAGCAAGCTGAGCCGCAATGCCAATGCCATCATCCGCACCCAAAGTGGTTCCCATTGCCTTTACCCATTCTCCATCAACATATGCTTTTATGGGGTCAGCATTAAAATCGTGATCAACATCGCTATTCTTTTCACAAACCATATCAACATGGCTTTGTAAAACCACGGATTGAATACTCTCCATCCCTTTTGTTGCAGGCTTTCGGATGAGAACATTACCAATCTCATCACGAGTAGTATCAAGTTTGTGCTTTTTACCAAAATCAATGAGATACTCAATAATTTTTTCTTCTTTTTTGGAGGGTCTGGGTATTTGAAGAATTTCATTGAAATACTTCCATACCTCTACTGGTTTTAAACTAACAATTTCACTCATTTTTTTCCGTTTTTAGAGTGGGTAAACATAACATATAAAAAGCTGCTATGCAAGAATTGAGATTATTTTTTTGTTGCTTGTTTCCACTATTTTTTTACTTATTTTTACCCAAAATTATAAAAGTTTCAACAGTAATTATATTTACATTTTTACCTTAAATGAACAACCTTGAAAAAAATAAAAGATAGAAAAAAGTTAAGTGATTTGAACAATTTGTTAAACAATTAATTAAACTAAAACATGGCAAAAAGAACGATTGTTGCGATGCCTGGCGATGGTATCGGAAAAGTGGTACTTGAAGAAGCTATTAGGGTATTAAAAGCCGCTGGCTTTGATGCCGACTACGTAGAAGGCGATATTGGCTGGGAATTTTGGTGTAAAGAAGGAAATCCTCTTCCTGAAAGAACCTTAAAACTCCTTGAGGAACACAAGATTGGCCTTTTCGGCGCTATTACCTCTAAACCAAAAGATGACGCTTTTGCTGAACTTGCACCTGAACTTCAAGACAAGGGTCTGGTTTACTCAAGTCCTATCGTTGGACTTCGTCAGCATTTTAAGCTAGACATCTGCCTTCGTCCTTGTAAAACTTATAAAGGCAACCCACTTAACTTTATTCGTCGTGGTGTGGGCGATTCTATTGAAGAACCAGAAATTGATGTACCCATTTTCCGTCAAAACACCGAAGGTCTTTATGGGGGTGTAGAGTGGACCAACCCACCTACTCAGGTTTATGATGCCTTGATGACTCATCCAAAATTTAGTAAAAATTTTGGGTGGTGCCCTAAGGAAGAACTTTCAGTCTCTACGCGCATATTTACCAAAAAGTACACTGAACGTATTCTTAGAGCAGCCTTTGAATATGCTCGGAAATTTGGATACAAATCCGTTACTGTTTGTGAAAAGCCAAATGTTATCCGCGAAACTTCGGGTATGATGTACAAATTAGCACAGGAACTGCAAAAGAAGGAATTCACCGAGATTGAACTCTGGAATACCAATATTGATGCTCAAATGATGTGGCTTACCAAAAATCCAGAAACGTATAGCGTAATCGTTGCAGGCAACATGTTTGGCGATATTGTTTCGGATGGGTTTGCTGGGTTAATAGGTGGCTTGGGATTTGCTGCCAGTGCTCAATTTGGCGAAACCGGCGTAGCAGTTTTCGAACCCACTCATGGATCTGCACCCAAGTATGCCGACTATGAACAATCCATTGTTAACCCCATCGCAATGATTGAGGCAGCTGTTCTTATGCTAGAGTATCTTGATGAAAAAGCTATTGCATCAAAAATTCGCAGGGCCATTGCAGAAGTGGTTGCCGAAGGCAAAGTTCGCACCTATGATATGATGAAGATGTCAGGTAGACCCGATGTGATTAAGAAAGGAGCTGCCACAACACAACAAATGGCCGATGCAATCATTTCAAAACTTTAACTAATAATAAATTACAACTATGGATATTAGAGAATTGTGGCCCGAGATAGACTGGATTGAAAATAGGGAGTTGCGTGAAAAAACTGCCAAAACGTGGGAGCTTGCGCTTGAGCGTAGTGTTCTTACGCCAAATGATCTAAGAACCATTCCGTTCACCCTTCTTTGCGGCCCCGATTTAAAGGTAAGCTTTATGGATCACAAACGTGCTGTAGTTCATATTGCCAAGGAGAGTGGTCTTAAAATGAAGGAGTTTTTTGGTGATGAATTGCCATTTGATATGGACGTTTTGATTTCAGGAGCCATTCTTGCTGATGTGGGGAAGCTACTCGAATATGAATTGGATGGCAATGGAAAAGCTGTTCAGAGTAAGTATGGTGAATACTTACGTCATCCTTTTTCTGGTGTTGCACTTGCAGAGCAATGTGGATTACCCGCATCAGTATGCCATATCATTGCTGCTCATGCAGGCGAAGGCGACATGATTAAGCGTTCAGTTGAAGCTTATGTTGTTCACCATGCTGATTTTATGACATTTCTACCATTTAAAAGCAGGCTAAAATAATCTTAATCACAGGGAAATGATTTAAGTTTTGTAATTATTCATTTCAACAAAAGGTAGAATTAAATGATTGAAGAAACAGAACTAAAGCATCTGCTACTAATGGCCATTAATACGGCTTATAGAGCAGGTGCTTTAATTATGGAAGTATATAATTCCGATGATTTTCAGGTAAATCTCAAATCGGATGCCACGCCATTGACATTAGCCGACAGGAAAGCAAATACAGAGATCGTTGAGTCACTCATTAAAACCCGCATTCCTGTTCTGAGCGAGGAAGGTAGAAATATACTTTACGAAGAACGAAAAGGTTGGGAGTACTTCTGGTTAGTTGATCCTCTGGATGGAACTAAAGAATTCATCAAGCGCAATGGAGAATTCACCGTAAATATTGCTCTGGTTTATAACGGATATCCAATATTAGGCGTAGTTTATGTACCCGTACTTGAACAATTATACATTGGTCTTCAGAACTTTGGATCGTATAAAGTTGATAATTTCACCAAAGAACTGCAGGGAGTTTCAAGTTTAGAAGAATTAATGTGTGAAACTCCAAAACTACCTCTTCCCAAAGATAATAAAGCATTTATTATTGTAACAAGTCGGTCGCATCCTTCAATAGAAACACAGGAGTATATCGACAAACAGAAGTTGATTCATGGCGAAGTAAAAACTATACCCAGAGGTTCATCTTTAAAAATTTGTATGGTTGCCGAAGGGCAAGCAAATGTTTACCCCCGCTTTGGAAAAACTACCGAATGGGATACCGCTGCTGGTCAGGCAATTGCTGAAAATGCAGGGAGTAAAGTGCTTTCACTTGAAGATGGTAAAAGGTTGATTTACAACAAGGAGAATTTAGAAAACCCTTTCTTTATCGTCAAATTATCTGACGAAATAGAATCATAAAAGTATCAATCGCTTCTTTTTTTTTGAATGGTAATCTTGTTTTTAAATCGGTCACTATTTTTTTGTGCATAGAGGAGGAAATAAACATAATAAAAAAATCCCTTTGATGTAGAATTAAATCAAAGGGTTGCTATCAATGTAAAAAAGGAATTTTTAGAGTTTTAATTTGCGTTCAATATCTTCCACCTGACTTTTGAATCGCTTATCTGTATCGATAAGATTATTTACAGTTTTGCATGCATGTAGTACAGTAGCATGATCCTTACCTCCAATTAAACTACCAATGGTAGATAGTGATGATTTGGTCATGTTTTTGGAGAAGTACATGGCAATCTGTCTTGCCTGAACAATTTCACGTTTTCGTGTTTTGGTATGAAGGACATCGTTGGGAAGTCCAAAATAATCGCAAACTACTTTTTGAATAAAATCAATTGATATCTCACGCTTGGTGTTCTTCACCAGCTTATCGATTATCTCCGAGGTAAGCTCAATGGTTATCTGCTTACGATTAAGAGTAGACTGGGCAAGCAGTGAAATGAGAGCACCCTCAAGTTCTCGTATATTATTCGTTATGTTGGTTGCCAGATACTCAACAACCTCTTCATCCATTTCGATGCCATCGTTATATATTTTTTGCTTGAGGATGGCAACACGGGTTTCGAAATCGGGAACCTGCAAATCGGCAGAAAGACCCCACTTAAAACGAGACAATAAACGCTGTTCTAGTCCTTGTAATTCAATGGGGGGTTTGTCTGATGTTAAGATTATCTGTTTACCTGATTGATGAAGATGGTTGAAAATATGAAAAAATGTGTCCTGTGTTTTATCCTTTCCGGCAAATTCATGCACATCGTCAATTATCAGAACGTCAATCATCTGGTAAAAATGCAGAAAATCATTTGTATTGTTTGTACGAACAGCCTCAACAAATTGTGTCTGAAATTTCACAGCGTTGACATATAGCACCACTTTTTCGGGAAACTTTTCTTTGATGTGAATACCTATAGCTTGGGCAAGATGAGTTTTTCCTAAACCTGAATTACCGTAAATTAATAATGGGTTAAAGGCTGTTTTACCGGGGGCATTGGCCACTGCCAATCCCGCAGAGCGAGCCAGTCGATTACATTCACCCTCAACAAAATTTGCGAAAGTATTATCGGGATTAAGTTGTGGGTCAACATGCAACTTTTTAATGCCTGGAATAACAAAAGGATTTTTTATCATGTACTCCTGGCTATTAAGGGGCATGTTTACTGGTTTGTTTCTTAGTTCTGTTTTATTTTGTGTAGGTAAAACAACGGTGACAGGCTTACTGTTGGAAATCCCGTTTGTCTCCATCACCACATTATATTCAAGCTTTGCACCAGGACCCAACTCTTTACGAAGGGTTTTCCGAAGGATATCAATAAACTGTTCTTCTAAATATTCGTAGAAGAATGGGCTAGGTACTTGAATTGTAAGAATGTTATTATCGAGCCTAATGGGTACAATAGGCTCAAACCATGTTTTGTAGCTAACCGGAGGGACATTATCCTTGATGATCTCTAAACAACTACCCCAAACATCTTGGAAATCACGAACCATTACTATAATTAATTGAAGAAATAAATATTTTTTGATTTTTGTTTTCTGAACAAATTTGTGGAAAAAAAACCGAAAAAAAAATAAAAAAATGATAGGATTTTACAATCTTTCTATAATGTTTTAGTTATCATTGGAATAATTTTTATTTTTTTTAAAAAAAAATATATCTATTTGATATACTGATAATTAATTTTATAAATTTGATAAAAAGTTGTAAGATAACCTTTTGTAAACAATACCTTAACAAAAAGCTAAAAAATTATTAATGACTTTTTTTATAATGAAATTGATTAGTAGGGCAATAGACTTTACTAATTGTTATTCAATGCCTTAAAAATTACTGACCTCTATTCAATGCTGTTATTTACTTTTTATCCTTTTTTGAACCAAAAATTGAAAAGCTAACATACCTTTTGGGGTTAGCTTTCAAGTCCTCAAGCAGGAGTTCAAGATTGCGAGAAGCATTTGTAACATTATGATACAGGGTATCGTTATTCACCAACATACCCATTGTACCCTCTCCCCTATTTATTTTGTCTACAATATGGTTAAATGATTGGATTGCAGAATCGGCTTGAATAAGGGTTGAGGCAATATTTGCTCTAGCCATAGAATCGCTTATAGAAGAAAAATTGTTGATAATGTTGGTAATGGCCTGGTTATTTTCTTCTAGATTTTTTGAAATTGACTGCACGTTATTGATTATCTCAGAAAGTGAACCGTTTTCATTAAGCATATTATCGAGACTTGAAGAAGTTCTTTCCAAATTTTGAAGTGAAATTCTGAGCGAATTTATGCTGTGATCAATATTAATTCTGTTCTCATGGTTAAAGACTTGCTGAATTACTTCCATAACTTTTTCAACATCTTCCATCAATCTTTCAGCTTTCTCCTTAACAGGAACCATCTCGTGAATCAGTTGATCAACTAATCCTGTTTCTATCGAAGATATTAAGGTATCACCCGATTTATGAAAAACCTTATTTGGGGAAATCTCCAGTTTAATAGCTTTTCCACCCATTATATCTGCACTTACTAATTTTGCTGTAGAATTAACCGGGACAGGGTATCTTTTTTGAATTATCATGGTAACAAATAGTCTTCCAGTATTTCCTTCTTCAAAACGTATGCTCTTAACTGTTCCTACTTTGTAACCACTCACTAAAACATTATCGGTTTGCTTCAGCCCATCGATGCGGGTAAAAATGGCATGATAAGTATTGGTTCGGGTAAATATATCTCTTCCCTTTAAAAAATTAATACCCCAGAAAAGAACTGCAAGGCATATTGTGGCAAAAAGTCCGATTTTAGCTTCTCGAGTTAATTTCATAAAAATCAATTATTAAATTGGTTTATCTATTAATAGCCTGATTTAATGGTATTTGTTTCCCATCGAGAAAGGCAACGATAAATGCATCGGGAAAAAGTTCACGAATTTGTTTATTAAAATCCAATGCTTCGCTATAACTTTTTTTACTTCCAACCAAATATTTATATATACCATCAGCATTGTACTCTTCCACCCCATCAATATTTTTAAAAAAGGCTGAGTTTGTGGGAATCTGTTTGCTGGATGCTGTTATCTGTACCTTAAAAAGAAGCCCTTGCTCCTTAACTACTGATTTGTATTCAGGAGTGCTTTCTGTCCATGTTGTTGTAACTTTTGGAGCAGAAACATTATTTGTTGATGTTTTAAGACTTGAGTCGAAATAGGACTCAGCAGTAAAGGCGCTACGTGTTTCAATCTTGTTTTTATAATCCCTAAAAGCTCTAAATATGGCAGAAGCAAGGTAATCCTGTCCACCTTCTGTTACAAGATATTCTTCCTCCTTCGGGTTGCTTAAAAAGCCTAGTTCAACTAAAACACTTGGCATTGAGGCTTTCCATAAGACCAAAAACCCTGCCTGCTTAACTCCGCGGTCTTTTCTTTTGGCTCTATCGCGAAATTCATCCTGAACAAGGCTAGCCATATTCAAACTTTGATCTAGAAAAGAGTGCTGCATAAGGTTGAAAATGATAAACGATTCAGCAGAATTAGGATCATAACCTTCATATTTAGTAGTATAATCCTCCTCGTATGCAATAACAGCATTCTCACGCATGGCTACATCAAGGTTTTCATCTGATTTATGCAAACCCATTACATATGTTTCAGTACCATAGGGTACTTTGCTGGGATTAGCATTACAATGAATGGATATGAACAAATCTGCACCACTCTCGTTTGCTATTTTGGTACGTTCGTCTAAACCAACAAAAACATCCTCCTTGCGAGTATAGATAACCTCAACATCGGAAAGATGTTTGCTTATGTATTCCCCCACTTTAAGTGCAACGGCAAGGGTAATATCCTTCTCCATGGCATTTTTTCCTCTTGCGCCAGAATCCTTCCCGCCATGTCCAGCATCGATGACCACCTTTTTGATTTTGTAACCCTCTGGTGCATGTGCATATAAAGTAAAAGAAAAAAACAATATTGCTGATAATACTACAATCCCAATTGATTTCGTTTGAATCGTTATATATTTAATTGTTGACAGCATACGCTCAAAGATTGAATTTTTAGTAGTTTTGAGCTTGAATTCACGAATTCTTTTACAAAAATACTATATAAATTGTATTTGAAATCTTTAGTTATCCTTTTTGTTGCAATTTTCACAGCTAATTCAATTAGTTCTTCTGTCTATTCACAAGAGCCCAATCATTTTTTTCCAGTTAATTTAGATACAGTTAATATAACAAATCAACAACCTTTCCTTTGGTCTGATACCACTGCTCTGAATAACGCTAAAACATATAACAATAACAATGCCTTTAAGCAAGATACTATTAGCTTAGTAAATGATACAATAAATATTTCTTCAGATACAACAAAAATTGATTATCCTTTAAAGAGTCCAATATATAGTAATGCTGAGGATTCGCTCTTATATTCCCTTGACGGTAAAATGGTTTTTCTGTACGGTGATGCGGTTGTGAAATACGAAAACATGGAATTAACAGCTGCATATATTGAATATAATATTGAAACAAGTGTAGTTTTTGCACAAGGTATGCCCGATAGCACTGGAAATATTGTTGGAAAACCAATCTTTAAAGAAGGAAACCAAGTATACAGGATGGAGCGAATGAATTATAATTTTGATTCCAAAAAAGCTAAGATAGTTGGGGTTATCACAGAGGAAGCTGGTGGTTTTTTGCATAGCCAGCAAACGAAATTGGTGGATAATAAAACTATAAATCTATCCGGAGGCAAATTTACCACTTGCGATCTTGAACACCCTCATTTCTATATCGGAATAACAAAAGGGAAAGTGATATCTGGGGATAAACTTATTTTTGGTCCCGCATATATAGTTTTGGGAGATGTTCCATTACCCATTGGTTTACCCTTCGGTTTTTTCCCGAATAAAAAAGGAAGGTCATCTGGCGTATTACTTCCAGAATATGGTGAAGAGCAGAATCGTGGATTTTTTCTGAGGAATGGGGGATTTTACTTTGGATTGAACGATTATTTTGATCTAGGTATAACAGGTGATGTCTACTCAAGAGGATCTTGGGCTCTCAATGCTCGCTCCAACTACCGTAAGCGTTATCGTTTCTCTGGTAATTTCTCGGTAGCTGTATCAGAAAATGTTTTTGGTGAAAAGGGACAGGACGATTACATTAAAAATCAATCCTACTGGTTAAGGTGGAGCCATTCTCAAGATCCCAAAGCAAGCCCTAACTCAACCTTTCAGGCATCGGTTAATCTGGGATCACCAAACCATAATAAGTATAACGCACGTAGCGTAGATGCCTTTTTAACCAACACTATATCATCCAGCGTATCCTATTCAAAGGTTTGGCCTGGTACTCCATTTAGCATGTCTACTTCAATGAATCATACTCAGAACAATCTGGATAGTACAATTACTCTTGGATTGCCAAAGGTCTCATTTAATATGAGCCGAATCTATCCCCTGAAGAAAAAGGGGAAAATTGGGAATCCTTCATGGTATGAGAACATTGGAGTTTCACTTTCTTCAAGGCTTGATAATTCAATTAGCACAAAAACCGACAAACTGTTTACCGAAGAATCATTAGAAAACTTTAAAAATGGTGCACAACACAGCATACCAGTATCCACTTCATTCAACATTTTAAAATACTTCATTATTAGTCCATCAGTTAACTATACCGAAAACTGGTACACAAAAACTATTGAAAAACATTGGGACCCAGACTCAATGTACATTCAAGGGGGTGATACGTTATATGGCAGGGTAGTAACTGACGTAGTTCCCGGTTTTGCCCGTGCCTGGCAATATAATACCGGAGTATCGATGAACACTAAGATTTATGGCATGTTTCAATTCAAAGAGCGATCTCCTATTCAGGCAATCCGACACGTAATGACTCCCTCTATTGGTTTGTCATACCGTCCAGATTTTAGTCAGGAACATTACGGCTTCTACAGAAAAGTACAAAACGATAACACAGGTCAAAATTTTATTCAGTACTCAATTTTTGAACAATCCCTCTTTGGAGGACCAGGTTCTGGAAAAAGCGGAATGATAAATTTCTCGTTGAATAATAACTTGGAGATGAAAGTCCGTTCAAGCAAGGACACCACATCAAACTTTCGAAAAATTAAAGTACTTGAAAGTTTAAACCTAAACACATCTTATAACATGCTTGCCGACTCAATGAATTGGACACCCTTAACGGCTTCGGCACGTACAACCCTTTTCGAAAAATTTAATATAAGTCTTTCAAGTACTCTTAACCCATATGCCCTTGATTCATTGGGAAAAATAAGTAAATACTATCAGTTCACAGAAAACAATAAGCCTTTTAGGCTAACCAATGCCAGAGCAAGTTTAAGTTTTTCGTTAAAAGGAGGAGGTAAAGAAAGCGGAAAGGATACTGGGCAGCAGGGACAAATGGCAGGGGGACAACTAATTGGTTCCGAATCTGGAGATCCAATGTTTGGACAGGCCATTGGTACAGAATACTCTGATTTAGAATATATCGATTTTAATGTTCCTTGGTCTTTAAGAGTCGATTATTCGTTCAGCTATTCAAAGCAATATCTTACAATGAGTACAAACCAGAGCGTATCCTTTTCGGGTGATATGAGTTTAACCCCAAAATGGAGAATAGGATTTAGTTCGGGTTATGATATAAAAAACAAAAAACTAACAACTACATCCTTAAACTTTTACAGAGACCTTCACTGCTGGGAGATGCGACTTTCAGTTATACCAATCGGATACCTAAAAAGCTTTAGCTTTAATATAAATGTTAAATCAGCAACTCTAAAAGACTTAAAGTATAATAAAAGGCAAAGCTATCAAGATAACTTCTAGTAATAGTATACTAATCTGATGATATTTAACTTTATTTTTACAAACCAATTTTAAAAAAAATGAAAAAAATAATCAACACTGAAAATGCCCCAAAAGCTGTAGGCCCTTACAGCCAAGCCGTTGAAGCTGGAAATTTTGTTTTTATTTCAGGTCAGATTCCCATTGTACCTGCTACAGGGAAAATTGTTGATGGTGGTATTGCTGAACAAACCGAGCAGGTATTGAAGAATCTGGGAGCTATACTTAAGGAAACAGGTTTATCCTACGAAAACGTAGTAAAAACAACCTGTTTGCTAAGCGATATGGATAATTTTGTTCCCATGAATCAGGTTTATGCCCAGTTTTTTACTAAGGACATGCCTGCAAGGGCAGCGTATGGTGTTGTTAAACTTCCCTTGGGAGTTCTTGTTGAGATTGAGGCAATTGCATACAAGGGTTAAGTCATTTTGATTATTCAAAAAATAAAAGAAGCCTCGTGGATCACGGGGCTTCTTTTATTTCAATATCTCAACAATATACTACTCAGCAATTACCTCAAATTCAATGGTAACCTTCACATCGCGATGCAATTTTACCTCAGCAGTATAGTTACCAACCTCCTTAATATGCTCTTCCTTAATGTTAATGTTCTTCCTGTCAACTTCAAGTCCTTTCTCTGCTAAGGCTTCGGCAATTTGAATGGTATTAACCGAACCGAATATCTTCCCGGTGGAGCTGGTTTTAGCACCAATAATCAATTTAATTCCCTCAAGTTGCTTGGCAACAGATTCGGCATCGCCCTTAATCTTAGCCTCTTTGTGGGCTCTTTGTTTGATGTTCTCGGCCAAAACTTTTTTGGCGGTCACGGTGGCAGCAATAGCATATCCCTTGGGAATCAAATAGTTTCGTGCATAGCCATTCTTCACGGTTACTATGTCGTTAGTATGTCCCAAGTTTGGTATATCTTGTTTTAAAATAATTTCCATCGTATGGTTCTCCTGATTTTTATTTCAACAAGTCTGTTACAAAAGGTAGTAAAGCTAAATGGCGGGCTCTTTTAACAGCTGTAGCCACTTTACGTTGATACTTAAGGGATGTTCCGGTAAGGCGACGGGGCAATATCCTTCCCTGTTCGTTTAAGAATTTTTTAAGAAATTCAGGGTCTTTATAGTCTATGTACTTAATCTTGTTCTTTTTGAACCGGCAGTACTTTTTCTTCTTAACCTCAACGGATGGAGGTGTGAGATACCTGATTTCACTCTGATTCTGATTCATGACTTACTCCTCCTTTACATTTTGTTCAACCTTAGCTCTACGTTTCTTCTCAGCATACTCAATCGAATGCTTGTCCATTCTAAATGTTAAGAAACGAATAATACGTTCATCACGACGATACTGAATCTCAAGTTTTTCAACGAGATCACCTTCCGATTTGAACTCAATGAGGTAGTAAAATCCAGTGGATTTCTTCTGAATGGGGTAGGCCAATTTTTTTAGTCCCCAGTTCTCTTCGTGTACTATTTCACCGCCATTTTCGGTGATAATACCTTTGAACTTTTCAACCGCTTCCTTCATCTGGGCCTCAGACAAAACGGGAGTTACAATGAAAACGGTTTCGTACTGGTTTAACATAATTTTATTGTGTTTAGTTTAAAATATTTAGCCCGCAAAAGTAGTACATTTTGATCTATACACAAACTTTTATCATCATTTTTTTATCCGAAATTGATAATTTTGCTTTAACGATAAAATAGTTTAAATGTCAATGACAAACAAATATATATGTGATTGTAAGGCTGTTACTAAGACTAATCTTTTGAATGCCATTAGAAAGGCTGGTGCCAATAACCTACTTGATATTCAAAATTTGACTAAAGCATCAACGGGATGCGGAAGATGCAAATCGTCTGTTTTGCAGATTCTAGAAAAAGAAACTCAAACTATCAATCTAAAGAATAAGCAAATGAGGATTGATTTTTAAACCCCTTTAACAGATTTTTCTTCTCCTTTAAGCATTTTACTTGATTCAGTCCAAATTACATAAGCGTAGTATGCACAAGTAATGGAGAATAAGGTTTCCTTAACCTCGTTTGCGCTATTATTATGATCGGGAAAATGATAATTGTATTTTGTATGAAGCCAGATTAGCAATAGTGAGGTTATAATAGCCAATAAACTCGCTGCTAATTCTTTACGCTTTTTAAGCATAACTGCTCGTAAAAAAAATAAAATCAATGGAATATACAGTAAATGGTAAAAATCAAGCACAACTTGATTATACTGGTGGTAAAAAGGAATTATGGCGAATGCAAGTGTCAAATATGTATCGGGCAACCTAATGCCCCAAATAAAATCCCTTTTGAGCAATATCATGATAGCTACAAAAAACACGAAAAGTATATTGGAACGATCTACAACCCTATCGAAAAACTTCTTGTCGATATTGTGAAAATTAAACTCATCCTGCTGATTTATTTCTAGCAACTTATCAGGAGTATCAAAACCTAGTACCCGCTGCCCCCAACTAATCTCTTCAAATGCTGCAATTAAAAATACAAAACCAATAAATAATAAAAGAATATTAACGCCTACTTTTCTAACCTTTTTAAAGTACCCAAAAACTCCACTTGATATCAAAAATAATCCGGCAATCAGTAAAAAAGCAAAACCCAAATACTCCACAAAACGATCCTCGTAGGTTATTCTTTCATAAAGATCTCTATTAAAAACAAGGACAAGGCTAAAAATCCCAATGAGTAAGATTAAACTCAATAGGTAAAAAAAGCTGCTGTTGATACTATTTTTGTTGACCATAAAATATTTTTGATATTATATTGACGCCAGGAGAATTCTCTGAATCCTTTCGGAATCAATGCTTTTGTTCTCACCAAGTTTCCATCGTCTTTCTTCAAAACGTTGAATAATTGGTCTGATCTGCTCCTTTGTAATGCCATAATCCGATAGTCGGGTTTTTACATTGAGCGATTGGAAAAATGCCTCGGTTTTCTCAATGGCCTCATCTACTATTCTATCCTCAGTTCCTACCTTAATATTCCATATTCGTTCGGCAAACTGAAGTATTTTCTGTCTTTTTTCCTCTTTTGTATCCCTTAACAGTGATGGTAAAACAATAGCCAAAGTAACCGCATGATCTAAACCAAAGAATGCCGTTAGTTCATGACCAATGGTATGGGTTGCCCAGTCAGTTGGAACTCCAAGTGACAAAATCCCATTCGTTGCCAGTGTACAACTCCACATTACATTGGCTCTCACATCATAATTCAAGGGACTGGTTAATGCTTTCGGCCCCATTTCTATTAGCGTTTGAAGTAAGCCCTCAGCCCAACGGTCCTGAATATATGCCTTTACCGGATAGGTTAAGTACTGCTCAATTACGTGAACAAAAGCATCAACCACACCATTAGCAATCTGATTATCAGGTAGCGAATATGTGACCACAGGATCGAGTACTGAAAATTTTGGGAAAACCAAAGGATGCCCAAATGATAGTTTTTCAGTTGTGGAATCACGGCTAATCACTGCATACATATTCATCTCAGACCCAGTTGCTGGAAGGGTTAACACGGTGCCATAGGGTATGGCATTACTAATTTCAATTTTACCAGGCTTTTTAAGGATATCCCAAGGGTCGTTACCAGCAAAAGGAATTGCAGCAGAAATAAATTTTGTACCATCTAACACTGAACCTCCTCCCACAGCAAGAATAAAGTCAACTTTCTTAGTTCGGCCCAACTCAACAGCTTTCATAAGGGTTTCGTACTTTGGGTTGGGTTCAATGCCACCAAATTCAATAATTTTAAATGCTGAAAGACTTTTGATCACTTGGTCGTAAATCCCATTCCGCTTTATACTACCCCCCCCATATGTCATCATTATCAAGGCATCTTTGGGAATTTCATTCCCAATTTCACCAATCTTTCCCTCTCCAAAAAGAATCTTCACAGGGTTATAAAAATCAAAGTTGTTCATAGCCATTTACATTTATCAAACATTCTTATTTTTTATATCTTTATCAACCAATCTGTTATTGTACCATGCAAAGAAAGCAAGCGATAAAATAGCAGCAAGCACAAAAAATATCCATGAAGGGATAGGTACAGAATCGCCTCCGGCGTAACTATGCAAACCCGATAAATAGTAATTTACTCCAAAGTATGTCATAAGCACAGATCCTAATGCGATTAACGATGCAAAATTAAAGCTAAAGGGTGTTTTGAATGAGGGTATTAATCTCATATGTAGGATAAATGCATAAACTAAAATGGTTATAAGCGCCCAGGTCTCTTTTGGATCCCAACCCCAGTAACGACCCCAGGACTCGTTTGCCCATACTGCACCCAGAAATGATCCAATGGTAAGCAAGTACAATCCTAATGTAAGGTTCAACTCATTGATATTCGTTATATTCTCTATCTGCTTATCAATCATTTCACTATTACTTTTATTCTTGAAAGAAAAAAGCCCAAGATTAAAGAGGCCGAGAATGGCACTAAGCCCAAAGAATCCGTAGCTGGCGGTAATAACCGCCACATGTATGGTTAGCCAGTACGATTTGAGCACGGGGACTAGATTGGTAATTTCCGGATCCATCCATGACAAATGGGCAACAAATAGGGTTAAAGTGCCAAGCAATGCTGTTGCGGGAACAACAACCCTACTTCGACTAGAAAAGAAGAATCCGGCAAGCATGGCAGCCCATGCAATATAAATCATGGTCTCAAAAGCGTTGCTGAGAGGAGCTCTTCCCGCAATATACCAGCGCATACCTATGGCTAAGGTGTGAAATAAAAACCCTACGAGTAAAACGCTAAATAAAACCAGATATAACCTATTACCCAACTTGCTTTTTCTGAATAATTCCAAAAAAACAAGTATCAGAAGAGCCAATCCCATAAGTCCATAAAAGGGTATTAACCGCTCAAAAATCAAAAGCTTGTTTGTAAAAACCTCTACCCTTATTTTACCTGCTGAAGGCATGATCTGCTGACCATATTTTTGCTGATAATCCAATATCCTTTCCAAAGAATTATTGGCTTCGGTCCAATTCCCAATTTGAGTTGCTCTTCGAATCTCCTGTAAATATTCAGCAAAATGATTTGCCATGACTTTAACTTCGGTTGAATCAGGCTGATCCATTGCTTCAGCCATGCTTAGCCACCTTTTCTCAGGATGATTAGGGAATGGAAAAATGCTTGCCATTTGACCTGAAAATATCATGTAAAGGATATTAACCTTTTCATCGGTTTTTATTGCATCCTTTTGTAAACTGGTTCGCTGATCGGGTTTGAGCGCAAACGCCTCCTGTACAAGTCTTCCCAATTTGTATGAACTACCTGCTTGATGGTCAAAAAAATCGACAAAGGCAACCAAATCACTTCTTACACCAATAATGGCTTTTAACTCTTTACTTTTTATTTTTACTACAGGAACGTGCTGCCACTGATCAGGAAATGCAGACATACTCAAAAATACCTGCTCAGGCGATTGCCCAAGAAAACTATTGGATCGATTGAGTTTCCTCAGCACTTCCCCTGAGAGCGTGCTGATGGGTTTTATTCTGCCCCCTTTATCCTGTACTGCCAACTCTCCAAAATGGCTTGCATGACTAGCATCGGGGGCCTTATGACTTTGCGAATAAGCCGAAGATGATAATATCAATCCCCAAAAAATTAATACAACAGATGCAGACTTTGTTATTAACTTTCTGAACCTTGTACCCGGAGCAAATAACGACCAAATGATTCCAAAAATTAAAATAAGATAGCCAAAGTAAGTAATTGATGTACCCCAAAAATCTTTGTTTACCGATAAGTAGGTACCCCTTTCATCGGGGTCATAAGAACTTTGGTAAAATCGGTATCCCTTATAGCTTAAAATATTGTTCATATAAATGCTATAAGGTATATTTTTGTCATCATCATTATCAACAACTATAACATTGGATGTAAATGAAGAAGGACTTTGAGAGCCCGGATATCTCTCCAATATGAATCTATTGAGCTTTATGCCAAATGGGATTACAATTGTTACAGGTGAATACTTAAAGCTAAAGTCGATTTGGTTTGTTTTTAAAATTATTGGATCATCTTCGACTTCAGAAAGGGGAACAAATACCTCTTTGGATTCATTATTGTATTTTATGTTAAAAACCAAAACATCGAGTCCAGGAATTGATGGATTACCTGAATATGCTATTTTAATTCTTGCATTTGGCCAATGATTACGGTATGCAAACTGTATGTTCTCGGTTCCATAAAACGCTTGTCTTTCCAATTTAAACCACGTATTAGCCTGAACTTCTATTACCTCTTCATCTAACATGCTCCGTCTTAGCAATGGGTAATAAGAAAGAGCAACCACCCCCGAATCAGTTAGGTAAAGCTCAATATCATGCTTTTCATGCCCAAAAAATCCAATCGAAACTTGTTCAGTTTTCAAGCTCTGTTCAGGACGGATAAGAATCGGTCTATTACTTTTGCTATCAATCACTTGAAGAGATACTATTGGATATCCGTTGTAATGCTCAACAACTGTTTCAACAGCATGGGGAATAAAATCAGTAAGTTGGATTTTGTATTTTATACCATTTATCGTGAGTGATTTGTTGAACCTATTCCGCGAAACGGGAGTGTAATACACCTCCTTTTGGCTAACAATAACATCATTCACCTTAACGCTCAACCATTTTTCGGAGGAAGTGAAACTCTTTGAGGTTTCGCCTTCGCGAATATGCATCATCCCCTCCTGACCAAAATATCGAGTTATGCCAGCTCCCAATATGATAACCACAAAGCCGATATGGAAAAAAAGAACAGGTAGCTTGTCTTTCATGTAAAGTTTTCGAGTAAAAACCGATGAGATAAAATTAATGGCAAGGAAAACCATTATCAGCTCAAACCACCATGCATTGTAAAAAAGGGCTCTTGCAGCACTTGTTCCAAAGTCATTCTCAACGAATGTTGCTATGGCACAGGAAACACCAAAGGCAATGATTAAAAGAGCCATCAGCATAGGCGAGGCTAAAAACTTAATAACCCTAAACATAAATAAATGATTAGCAGGAATGTAAGATTATATTAACCTATTACTTGAATTACCTTTCTAATATCAACAAGAATTGCCTCTTCCTCATTGATGTATTTTGGTTTAACAGATACATGAAGATAATGTTCATCGCTTTCTGCCAAAAATACAAGTTCCAATTCGGGAAGAGCAGCCACTAAATTTTCAAACAAGTCAAAGTCATCTAACTGTTCAAATCCCCCAAGCGAATTGTACCTTAAAACCGTTAACAGGTCTTCCAATTCCGAATTAATAATATTACTTGCTAATTTCTCTGCCAGGTAGTCTCGGGCTCGATTTTTTGAAATCTTTAGGGTATTCATGGCAAACTAATTTGTTATTGTATACCTTATAAGGTAACTCAAGCAACAAAGTTAAATTAATAATTTAAAAAATGATAAAATTAATGGGCTTTATGATTACTCATATCCTTACACTAATTCAAGAAACTGTATAAAACAAGGTTTTTTCAAATTAATTAAGCAACGTCAACTCCTCTCTCAATAAATGATTACATTTGCTTAAATATCTGTAAATAACCAGCTATGAAAACAACAAAAAAATTGAAGATGCTAAGGAGCCAAATGGCTGAAAAAAGAATAAAGGCCTATATTATTCCCAGTTGTGATCCTCACTTGAGCGAATATATACCCGATCACTGGAAGTCAAGAGCATGGCTATCGGGGTTTTCAGGATCTGCAGGGACTATCGTTGTTACTGACAAAAAAGCTGCTTTATGGACAGACTCCAGATATTTTCTTCAAGCCGAAAAGGAACTTGATGGTAGTGGAATTGATCTATGCAAAATGGGATTATCCGAAACCCTTATATTGGAAGCGTGGATAATTAAAGAATTGAAAAAGAAAGATATTGTCGCATTTGATGGTCGTCTGCTATCGCATTCAATGGCTAAGGGTCTAATTTCAAATCTTAATAATCATGGGATTAAAGTAAATGGCGGCATTGATCTTATCGATAAGATATGGACTAATCGCCCTCCTATTCCGATGGGAAAAGCCTTTGAATATGAACTACGCTATTCTGGAAAATCAGTAAAAGAAAAGTTGACTGAAATACGTAATAAGCTTTTAAATCTTAAAGCCGATGCTTGCATTATCTCTTCCTTAGACGAAATTGCATGGACTTTTAACATTAGAGGTAACGACGTTAATTACAACCCTGTGGTTTTATCGTACATCTATATCTCAATGGATGAGGCCATTCTTTTTATTGAAACGTCGAAAATTGAGGCCGAACTGGAAGAAAAAATATCCATAGAAGGTGTTGAGATAATGAAATACCAGCAGATTGACAAATTCATCAAAAGATTACCTAAAGGCAAAGTTATTGCTCTAGACGAAACACGAATAAATCATAGGCTAGCTACATTAATACCAAAAGAGGTTTACATTAAACCCACTCTTAGCATACCAACTCAGTTAAAAGCTATAAAAAATCCTGTTGAACTTGAAAATATTAGGCAAAGTATGGTTGCCGATGGGATAGCTATGTGCGAGTTTATCTATTGGCTTGAAAATACTATTGGAAATGAAAAGATAACAGAGTTAACCATTGCTGAGAAATTGCTTGAACTTAGAAAAAAACAAAATGGCTTTATAAGTGAAAGTTTCGAAACTATTGCCGGATATAGAGAACATGGTGCCATTGTCCATTACAGCGCAACCCCCGAAAGTGCTTATGAGATCAAACCCAAAGGTTTTTTACTGGTCGATTCGGGCGGACAATACTATCAAGGAACTACTGATATTACACGAACCTTTCACCTGAGTAAACCCACAAAATCTGAAATGAAAGATTACACTCTTGTACTAAAGGGAATGATTGGTCTTAGCATGGCAAAGTTTCCCGAGGGTACAAGAGGCTGTCAGATAGATATATTGGCACGCAGTGCCATGTGGAGTAACGGTATTAATTATGGTCATGGAACAGGTCATGGGGTTGGAGCTTTTCTGAACGTACACGAGGGTCCACAGTCTATCCGACCTAACGAGAATCCGGTAACCATCGAACCTGGCATGATACAGTCGAACGAACCAGCCATTTACCGAACCGGAAAATATGGCATACGTATCGAAAACCTAATTGCCTGTAGGCAAGAGGAGGAAACTGAATATGGTAAATTCTTCGGCTTTGAAACCCTAACCCTCTGCCCTATCGACACCAAACTCATTGACATTGGATTACTTTCAAACGATGAAAGGAAATGGCTAAATGAATACCATAAAATGGTATATAAGAAAATATCGCCTTTTCTACCCGAAGAAGTTGGTAGCTGGTTAAAAGAGCGAACCAAAGAAATATAGTTTATTCAAAAAAACCAATGGTTGAATAGTTGTATTTGAAATTTTCAATAAATCGTATTGGATTGTATTCCCAATTTCACCAATACCATTTCAGAGCATGGTAATTTGAAATAATTTATGGTAGGTTTAGTTTAAAACAGCAAAAATACACTTTTAAATTTGTAACTCCGGGGAGGCTCGAACTCCCGACCCGTTGATTAAGAGTCAACTGCTCTACCAGCTGAGCTACGGAGCTGTGGCTGCAATTTTAGCAATAAAAAAATAATCGTTGACCTTTTTTTTATTTTTTTTTCAATCTAAAGTTATTGATGCTTTAACCTATTCTACTGACAATCATTCCCTTTATCGATGATTTGAAAAATCATGCAAAATCAGCAGGCAATGATAGCATTTATTAATTAATGTTTTTTTGAGAAGGTATTAGAATTATTTTTAAATTATTCAAGTTTGCGATGGTTTCTTGCATTTCGTTCTATTAAAATAGTATAAAAAAAATTGCATTCCAATAAAATTTAATCTACATTTGTCTATATTTTAGTCATTAAAATGATTATATGAAAACCAATAAAAAATCAGATATGTATATTCACTCAAACCTCAAATTCCTTAGAGGTAAAATGGGATTGACCCAAACAGAATTAGCTGAACAGCTAGAGCTTAACCGTTCTTCCGTGAATAACTATGAGAACAAGCTTGCCGACCCACCGCTGGAGCTTATGATCCGCATTGCCGATTTCTTTGGTATTGCTCTCGATTCGATGCTTCGAATCGATTTGGCTGCACTTCCACAAAGCCAGCTTAAAAGCGTAATGGAAGGATCCGATGCCTTTGTTAAGGGAAGAACCATTAGGGTTGTTGCCACCACTGTGGGTGATGATAATATTGATAACATTGAGCTGGTGGAGGCCAAAGCGCAGGCGGGTTACCTCAACGGCTTTGCCGATCCAGAATACGTAGAGCAGTTACCCGTATTCAGGCTGCCCTTCCTTAGCCCCAGCAAGAAGTACAGAACATTCCAGATCGTTGGCGATTCGATGCTGCCCATCCCACCCGGTGCCTGGATCACAGCTCAATACCTGGACGACTGGACAACCCTAAAAGACGGGCAAGCCGCAGTAATACTCACCCTTGATGATGGCTTGACATTCAAGATTATTGAAAATCAGATTGAAAGCAGGGGTATGCTCAAGCTTATCTCACTTAATCCGGTTTACAAACCCTACACCGTAAAGATCAATAATGTGAGGGAAATATGGTTATTCTCCCTGTTTATCAGCCCATTCCTACCATCAGGGAATATCGATCACGAGCAGCTTCTTTATGCCATTCAAAATTTACAGGTTGAAGTAAGAGAACTGAAAAAGAGATTGATTGATTGATTAAATGCACTTCGACTACGCACAGTGTAAAACTGGATGTTTTTTACTGCTTATGAATTTACAAGAAAAGATAGGAATTCTCTCGGCTGCAGCCAAGTACGATGTATCCTGCTCATCGAGCGGCAGCGAAAGGGCAAACCAACCCGGAGGGATTGGAAACGCTGCGAAGGCAGGCATCTGCCATAGCTTTGCCGACGACGGACGATGCATTTCCCTGCTAAAGATTCTATACACAAACCACTGCATCTACGATTGTGCCTACTGCGTAAATCGCCGATCAAACGACATACAACGAGCGACGTTCACCGTTAAGGAGCTGGTTGATTTAACCATAGGCTTTTACCGACGCAACTACATCGAAGGGCTGTTCCTGAGCTCGGGGGTAATAAAGAACCCCGACTTCACCATGGAAAGAATTACCAGAATTGCCAGGGAATTGAGGCTGATACAGAAGTTCAATGGATACATTCATCTTAAGGCCATACCAGGTGCAAGCCAGGAACTTGTACGCGAGGCCGGACTATACGCCGATAGGCTCAGTGTTAACATCGAAATTCCCAGTGAAAGCAACCTGAAAATGCTGGCTCCCGAAAAGAATTACCCAAGCGTTCTTTCGCCCATGTCTTTCATTAAAGAGGGCATAGTGCAGTACAAGGAGGAACGTAAAATCTTCAGGAAGAGTCCCCTATTTGCCCCGGCGGGGCAAAGCACACAGCTTATCATTGGGGCAACCCCCGATAGTGACAAGCAGATATTAACACTTGCCAGCGGTTTATACGGACAGCAAAACCTAAAAAGGGTTTACTACTCGGGGTACAATCCCACTAACCTATACGATAGCAGATTACCAGCCATTTCAGTACCTCCCCTGAAGCGCGAAAACCGGCTTTACCAATCCGATTGGCTAATGCGCTTCTACCAGTTTACGGTGGATGAGATTGTGAACGATGAGCATCCCGATCTGGAACTAGCCATTGACCCCAAATTATCCTATGCCCTTCGAAACCCCCACCTCTTCCCAATCGATGTGAACAGTGCCGATCATCACATGCTGCTCCGAATTCCCGGGGTTGGCCCAAAGAGCGCCAAGATGATACTGGCTGCCAGACGATTCCGCAAGTTGAACTCCGAGCATCTAAGGAAAATTGGTGTTGTTATGAAAAGGGCACAATTCTTTATTACCTGTCACGAACTTCCCTCCCACACAATACAAGAGCTAAAACCCGACAGGGTTAGGTCGATCCTAACAATGGACCTTAGAAAAAAAACTCTTCCCAACGCCCTTCAACTAAGCTTATGGTAGGTTACCGCTCAATTCAAGCTAACAAGCAGATGCTTGAGTACCATTACGATGGTACCTTCATGGGCTTGCTATCAGCAATATTCGATGCCTTCAACCGAAAGGAATACCCCGATGTGATACTCCGCCCCGATGGGCAACGGTTGCTTTTCGCCACCACGCATACCGTTGAAACCAACGATTCGCAGGCTCAAAGGGTGCTAAATGGCATCGAACGGATTGGAGGAAAGCCAACCTGCGAGCAGCTTTTTCATGCCTTTCTGTCGATGAGTCCCGATATGGAAATACTTTTACTTGACTACACACGGGAACTCTTCTTCCGGAAAAGGCCAATTATGGCCGATTTAGGCAATAAAACGGTATTGCAGGTTCATAAACTCGACAGAAAAGTACTGCGTGAGGCCCATCGATCGGTAATGTTTATAAGGTTCGAGAGGGCAGCCGATGGAATGTACTTTGCCCCTTTTGCCCCAAAGTACGATGTGCTTCCGCTGGTTATCGGACATTTCAAGCATCGCTTTACCGATCAACACTGGATAATTTACGATACCAGTAGGGATTACGGTTTTTTTTTCGATGGGAAAAGAGTTGAGCAGATCAGCATTGATAATCCATCATTCTCAAAAGATAGCGGAAAGCTAAAAGAAGGGTTGGAATATGAAAATGAGGATCAATATCAAGAACTATGGCGCGAGTACTTCCGCTCCATTGCAATTGCCGAAAGGAAAAACCCCACCCTTCAACGCAACTTTATGCCCAAGCGATTTTGGAAGTACTTAACGGAGAAAAGAATCTAATCTTTTTTTCGGGTAAGACTAGTCTCTCCTTTTATCGACTTATAGTGGGAGTTTACTGATTAAACAAAAAAATTTTGTTCCAAAGTTTCCATTACGCCTGCCGAGGTACAGTCGAAGTAGAATAATGCCGACACCATTATCGGTTGAGGAATGCTTAACAGGGTCAACCTAGTGTTCGACTTTAAAAACAAGTACCTTAACTTGATGCCAAACAATTCATTTATTGAGCTATAGAACGAACTATAAGAATATAAAGTAAATTCATATCAATTACTTCCCGCTCCTCATCCTAAGCGTAAAAACCGTTTCGCTCCCCGTTGATTTTGTTAGTGCCAATGCACCACCCTGGATATTGGCTAGCTGACGCGACAGGCTTAATCCTATCCCCGTTCCATCCTTGCGGGTAGTAAAAAATGGGACGAAGATTTTATCTGCAATGTTTTGTGAAACTCCTGGTCCATTATCAGCAATATCAATATAAATACTACCCGCATTATCGCTCCAAATCGAAATAGATACCGTAGGGTTTGGCACTCCTTTAAGGGCATCGAATGAGTTCTTAAAAATATTAATAAGTATTTGCTCAACCATATTTCTATCGGCATGAACAATTGCTGTGTCTGAAACAGTTTTACGAATGAATTCTACACCAACCTTCACCGTCTCATCGTTAAGCAGAATCAATACGCTATCAACAACATCTTCGATGTTATGGTTTGTAAATGTTGGGTTTGGTATAAGGGTGAGGCTACGGAATCGGGTCACAAAATCGACCATTCCCTTGCTGCGCTCATCAATTATCTTTAATCCTTGCGCAACATCCGCAATGTCTCTCGGAGATAATTGAGATAAAGGCAAAGGTTCTCCGGTTGAATTAATTAGTATTTCTCGAATTGTGGTTATGGTTGAACTTATCGGCCCAGCCGAGTTCATCAGCTCATGGGTGAGGACTCTGATAAGCTTTTGCCAACCCTCCATCTCGCGTTCGTCAAGTTCGTTTCTAATGTTTTGGAACGACACCAGCTTAATCTCTTCTTTCCCAATCTTTAGCTGTGTTGATTTGATGGAAATTGGTTGAAGCGTTTGGTTTAAGTAAGTGCTGATAAGCTTCGAGTCGTTAGCATGAATGTTTAAAATCGCCTGCGCTAAGTCAGAATTAACCCTGTTAATATCATCAATGTGTTTTAGTGAGCCAACTCCGATTATTCGCTTTGCAGCTATGTTGTGCAATCCGATTGTGCCCGATGGAGTAATGGATATGATACCAATGTTGATATGCTCAAAAAGTGAAGATAGGTACTCACTTTTAATCATACTCTCAACCTTTAAGGCTTGAATTTGATTAAGCACATTATCAAATTTTTCGAATACGGCAGCAAAATCTTTGCTGGTTGATTTTGTGATAAATCGTGTTGTGGTATCGGAGCTCTGAAGCGTATCGAATAGCTTTTCGAGTTCTCGGTTTATTAGGTTTTGACTTCGAACCAGCAGATTAACCTGAATAACAAGAATTGCCGAAAGATTTACAAGGTAAAGCCAATCGGGATAATTAACGGCCACATAGGCTATAGCAATACAGTTAAATAGTATTAGTAAAACTCTGATCCATGTTGATTTGTAAAAATTTTTCAGGAGCATATTGTGATGCTTTTTTCTGTTACAATCCGTATTCTTTAATCTTACGATACAAGGTCTGTCTGCCAACTCCCAACTCTTTTGCCACTACCGAGATATTTCCCTTGTTTCGTTTTATTGAGTTTGAGATTATTGCTTTCTCCGCTTCTTCCAAGCTAATTGGCTTATCGCCAAGGCTAACACTCTCGGTCGATTGCTGTATGAAAAGATTCTGAGGTGTAATAAAAACTCCTTCGCTCAAGATTACCGCCCGCTCAACAGCATGGCGAAGCTCCCTAACATTTCCCGGCCAGCAATATACCATTATCTTTTCTATTGCACTTCCGCTAAAACTCAATGGCGATTTGCTGTATTTCTCTGAATACTTAGCTAGGTAATGATTGGCTAAAAGAAGTATATCGTCGTCCCGCTCGCGTAAAGGCGGCAAGTCAATTTGAATGGTGTTAATCCTATACAGCAAATCTTCCCTGAACTGGTTGTTGGCAACCATTGCGTGGATATTTCTGTTGGTAGCGCAGATTAGCCTAACATCGATGGGGATTGCCTTTGCGCTACCAACTGGAATAACCTCGCGGTTTTGCAGCACGGTTAGCAGTTTCGATTGCATTGCCTGCGACAAATTCCCAATCTCATCGAGAAAGAGAGTTCCACCTGATGCTAGCACTAAACGGCCATCTCTATCATCCTTGGCATCGGTAAAGGCACCCTTTTTATGCCCAAAAAGCTCGCTCTCAAATAGCGACTCGGTTATTGAGCCTAAATCGATACTCAAAAAAATGCTATTTGCCCGTACTGAACGCTGGTGTATCTCGCGAGCAACAAGTTCTTTACCTGTTCCATTCTCACCCAGTATTAGCACATTGGCATCGGTTGGCGCAACCTTTGAGATTAGTTTAAAAACCTGCTGAATAGCGTTTGATTGTCCTAGTATTTTCTGGTAATTGATGTTGAACGATTGCTTTAGCTGATTTACCTGCTGTCGAGTTCGGCTTAGCTCTAGCGCGCTGGATATGGTAGCCAGTAGTTTTTGGTTATCCCAAGGCTTTAACACAAAGTCGGTTGCTCCTAATTTGAGTGCTTTCACTGCAAGTTCAACTCCCCCATAAGCCGTAATCAGGATAACTACTTGGTTTGGGTTGATCTTTTTAATTTCCTGTAGCCAGAATAATCCATCGCTGCCCGTACTGTCACCAGCGCTAAAGTTCATATCAAGCAAAACTACATCAACGGGCTCCGATTTAAGGATTTTGGGGATTTTGTTTGGTTCGGTCACCGATAATACCTGTTCAACTTTGCGCTTTAGGAATAAAGAAAGTGAATCGATTACACTCGGGTTATCATCAGCAATAAGAATTGTACCTTGCATATAAAATTTATTTATAACCTAGGTTTTTGGTTTAAAAGTGTACCAAATGTAAACTAGAAATTTATTATTTACAATATTGTTGTATTATTTTGGAACACTACATGAATGATTATTATACAAATATTGGATAATGATTACTACGAATATTCTCTTTATGTGTCTGATAAATACAATCATATGTTAATTGGCACATTAGTTGAATAATTCAATTATTGAATTAAAAGCCATGACTATGGTGCTAAATTATTTAATAACCGCTTGGCGAAGCCTTCTTAAAAACCGAATTATTTCGCTTATCAACATAGGTGGATTAACAATAGGATTGGCCTCAGCAGTGCTGGCAATCCTTTTTGCCAAACACGAGTTAACCTATGAGGATTGCCATAAAAATGTCGAAAGGATTTGCCGATTGTACATTGGTGGCGATTTCGACCAGATTAAGTGGCTTCCCACCAATTTCGGGCCCGAGGGACTAGAGATAAAGGATAAGTTTCCTGAAGTTGATAACTTCACTAGAGCTTATGAGGCTGATCGTGTTTCGGTTAGGGTAGGCGAAAATATTTTTTTTGAGGAAAATGTTTATGGCGTTGACTCAAGTTACTTTTCAATATTAACCGTCCCATTTGTTCAGGGCAAACCCTCACAGGAGCTCAACACGGTGGTTGTTTCGCAAAAAGTAGCTACACGATACTTTGGTTCAAGCAATCCAATAGGCCAAACAATGCAAATTACTCACCGAAATGTTAAAAATAATTTTGTGGTTACTGGTGTATATAACGATTTGCCTTCAAACACTCATATTAAGGCCGAAATACTTATCCCTTTTAACTATTTCAGGCAATACAGCGATTTTAAACCCGAGGAATACCATTCAAGTAATTTTATCACTTTCTTTTTACTCAAACCTTTTGCCGATTATAAGGTGCTAAACAGCAAGATAGAGGAGACGATAAAAATCCCAATCGATCTAAATAATGTAAAACCTTTTCTTATTCCATTAAAAGAGGTTCATATGCGTGGTACATGGGAGAATAACCGTGGCAAGCTTTTGATTTTTTTTATTGGTGGATTCTTTGTGCTAATAATCACTTGTTTAAACTATATTAATCTTACAAATATCCTTTTTTCAACTCGTAATAAAGAGGTTGGTATTCGCAAGGTGAATGGAGCAATGCAAAAGCATATCTTTTTACAGTTTCTTTCCGATACAGTTTTGTCAACTGTAATTGCATTTAACCTGGCAATAGTTGCCATAAAGCTTGCCCTCCCGTGGTTTAACTCGCTAATGGATACCAATATTGAGCTCAAACCTGCAACTAGTTCCTTGCTGCTTCTTTTACTTCTGCTCATCGCAACAATTGTACTTTCGGGATTGTATCCAGCTCTGCGGTACTCGTTCCAAAAGCCTGTTGATCTTATAAAACCTGTAACTACGGTGCTAGGTGGCAAAGGCTTTACGCGCCGAATACTCACTACATTCCAGTTTTTCTTGGCCATTATCTTTATCCAATTCATGATGGCATTAAATATGCACGGCAACTATTTGGCCGACTTTAACACAAAAAGATACAATAGCGACAATGTTTATTGCATTTCGGGTAACTCTTGGGGTGATTTGCGAAAAGTAAAAGAGGAACTACAGAAAAGTCCTTTGATTGAAGGGGTTACATGGGGGTCGAGTGTGCCCCAAATGGGCGGATCGCTAACCAAGGAGTGGAAGGATAAGGATAACAAATCGCTCGCTCTTATTGCTTACTTCGAAGAGGATTATACCAATGTTTTTAGAATCGATATGCCTCAGGGAAGATTTTACTCCGAGCAATACCGAGCCGATAAGGAGCAGAACGTTATTATAAACAAACTTGCTGCCGATGCAATGGGCTATACTGACCCAATTGGGCAAAAGTTCACATTTAACGAAAAGGAGTTCAATGTAATTGGAATTGTTGATCTCTACAGAGCTGTACCTCCAATTTTTGATATTATGCCAATGATTATCCGTCCAGCTGATAGTACAGCAAACTTTCTAGCTATCCGTATCGTTGGTCAACAGGTTGATGCAGCAAAGTATCATATAAAAAGCGTATTGTCGAAGTTCAACCCCGATTTGCCCATCGAGTTAAGTTTGCATTCCGATTTGCTTGTTAACAATAAAACAGCAAAGACATTTATCTCAGCAACTCAGCTCATGAATCTTTTCTTTTATTTAACAATAATCTCCTCACTTGTGGGTCTTTTTGGGTTGTCGTTATTTATTGCTCAACGCAACCGACACGAGGTGGGAGTTAGAAAAGTACTTGGCGCTACAACTTTTTCAATTATGCTTCGATTATCGAAAGGACTAATTATTCAAGTTTTGATTGCGATACTTCTTGCAACTCCAGTTTCGATGATGTCAATTAAGGGATACCTATCCATATTCCCTGATAAATTCAAAATTGGATTGCCATTATTCTTAATTGGAGGTGTGGTTGCCCTAATTCTTGTTCTCTTAACAGTTGGGTGGCAAACCTATATAGCTGCTAAAGCCAATCCTACAGTGGCGTTAAGGAGTGAGTAGGAGGAGTTTGGAGTGAACTAAAGTGCCAAAAGTGAACAGACTATTGACTAACAGACTATTGACGACTAGACTAACACTATATAATTATGTTCAAACAAAATCTCAGAATCCTAGTAAAGCAATTGCTTCGGAATAAAACTTTCTCGGTAATTACCGTAGCAGGGTTTGCATTTGCGCTAATGTTTGTTATTCTTCTTAGCCTTTACATTGCTCAGGAACTTTCGGTTGACCAGTTTCATGAGAAGCGGCACAGGGTATTCCGATTAACTACAGGTTTGTCATCAAACTTTGCACCACCTGTTGGACAAAGGCTTAAGGATAAGTATCCTGAAATTGAAGCCTATACCCGGCTTTATAGCACCAATGGATATTTATCCGATTTAAAGGATCAAAAGATATCCGTTAGCTACCATATGGTTGACTCATCGTTTTTTACCATGTTCTCATTCCGTTTTATTGAAGGCGACATGAAACGGGTTTTCGACGATAAGAATGGTATTGTATTAACACATTCGTATGCCAAAAAACTATTCGGAAATTCATCACCATTAGGCAAAGAGGTAGAACTAAACTCGAAGAATAGGTTTACAGTAACCGGGGTTATTCATGATATCCCAGAGAATACTCATATCCAAAAATGTGATGCCTTTATCAATTTTCCAGTTCTTGCTGATATTTGGGAGAGTAGCGATTTATTATCCAGCTACAGTAACAGCTCCTTTGGGCTATACTTTTTGGCAAAACCTAATACTAATATCCGGAACAAGGAGGAAGAAATTTTAAAGGAATTCAATAACGATTACTGGATGTATAGCATGGGGTTTGCCAAGGAAGTGAAATTTGAACCACTAAGCGAAATCTACTTTGGAGGACTTGAGGGTCCAGCGACTAAGGGGAATAGCATGAAGATGGTGATGATACTTACCGCCATTGCCATTGTAATCCTTTTGCTGGCAATAATTAACTATGTGAATCTTTCGGTTGCCCAGTCGAGTTTCCGAAGCCGTGAGGTTGCTGTTAAGAAATTGCATGGCAGTACCAAAGGGCGCTTGGTTGTGCAGTTTATTACCGAATCAATAATAATATGCCTTATTGCCTTCAATATAGCCTTACTCCTTGCAAAAATAGCCGAGCCATCGTTTAATGCTCTACTCGATACGCAGTTAAATATTAGCGATAAATTCGATTTTTCGACCACTGCAATTTTTGGTTTGGGAATTATTTTAATCGGTATAATATCTGGGTTCGCACCCGCTTTTCTTATTTCCAGGTATAACGCAATTGATATTGTGAAAGGAACATTCCGCCGAAAATCGAAAAGCGTTATTGGCAAAATACTAATATCTGTTCAGTATTGCGCTGCAATTACGTTAATAATTTGCACATGGATTATCGCACAGCAAACCCAGTTTATGCGAAATTTCGACTTGGGCTTTAACCGCAATAATATCATTTATTACGATAACGACTTAAACAACAGCCAGCGCGATGCCTTCCGTGATGAGATGCTTAAAGTTCCCGGTGTTGTTGATGTTGCTTACGCTGTAGGTAGCCCACTCGATGGCGGCAACAATAATTCGATGGATTTTTATGGCAAACCTGTTAGCTTTCAGGTGTTTAAAATCGATTCGGCATTTTTAAAGATGTTCGACTTAAAGATAAAACCCACGGGTGTTGCATACCAAAAGGAATGGTTCTGCCTAAACGAAACTGCAATTCGGGAACTGGAACTCGATTCATTGGCTCAATCGGTAAAATTCCCCAATGGACAGGAAATTCCCATTCATGGTATTGTTAAGGATTTTCATTTCAGAGATCTACGCACGAAGGTGGGTCCTGCAATGGTTATGTACCTAGGAAAAGAAGAGTTTCCCTGGGGGATTTATATCAACATTAGCGGAGCAAATGTGGCAGAAACGCTAAAAAATATCACAAAGGTTCATAAGGATTTCACCGATGGTTTGCCTTTCGATTACTCCTTTGCCGACGAAACAATTTATAAGTGGTATCAAAAAGAGGAACAAACTGCTCAAATGATAGGTTACCTCACCATTTTAGCAATAATAATCTCGATTATGGGTGTACTGGCCATGGCAACATTTTACATTCAGCAACGGGTAAAAGAGATTGGCATACGGAAAGTTACCGGTGCAACCGAGCTGGGTGTGGTTAAAATGCTAAACTTCGACCTGTTGAAATGGGTTCTGTTGTCGTTCGTATTTGCCTGTCCCATTGCATACTATGCTATGAGTAGCTGGTTGTCCAATTTTCCCTACAAAACCCCAATCTACTGGTGGGTTTTTATTCTATCAGGGACTATTGCGCTGGGATTTGCATTGCTAACCATTAGCTGGCAAAGCTACAGAGCCGCTTCGCGTAACCCTGTTGAGGCATTGAGATACGAGTAACTCGAAAAATCCGGTTCGTTTTTAGCATATTTTGATGTTTTTAAAAAATCGTGACTTTATGTTGTAAAATGGGATAAACAAAAGGATTACTAAATGCTAAAAAGTATTCATAAAATAAACCTAACTATATGATTTCATATAATTTGAAGCTGGCTTTTAGGAAGTTCGATAAAAATACTTTCATCACTTTGTCGACTTATATTACCACTAATCATGAATAGTTACCACTCGTAGAAATTATATTAAAATAGTTAAACAAACAAATCGTAAACTTGTCCAAATGGTACGATTTTAATAAATCAAACATGAGTATAAAGCGAGCTTAACGATTTAATAAAAACTTTGTTCAACTTTTTCATTCCACGATAAAAAACGTTTTAACATTTATTATGAGAATTAAAGCTTAAGAAATCAATGTACAGGCATCAAACGAATGAAATAATTCGTCATTTTGTAATTGAATAACAACTAAACCGTAATAAGTTTCCTAAAATACCTTTACTAACCAAAGAAAATAAAGTATATGGATAGACCAATTGAAAAGAAAAAATGGCCATTAAGAAAAATCCTTTGGGTAAGTGGAGCCACTTTACTCGTCCTTTGGATAGGCTACTACATCATCTTTGCAGATAAGAGTTCGAAGCTAAACGTTGAAATCGACAAGCTAACCATTGAAACCGTTGAGGAGAATCTATTCCGTGATTATATCACACAAATTGGAACTGTTGCACCGATTCAAACTATTTTTCTCGATGCAACCGAGGGTGGAAGTCGTGTGGAAGAAATACTAATAAAAGAGGGAAGTAGAGTAAAACAGGGAGATGTAATAGTGCGGTTTAGCAATACAAGCTTAATCCTCGACATTTCGAATAACGAGGCAAACGTGTCGCGTACCACAAATGATTTGCGCAGTACTCGTTTACAAATGGAGCGTCAAACCCTCGATACCCGAAGTAGTCTTATCAATCTTATGTACGAGCTCAAAGAGCACGAGCGCACCTATAATAACAACAAGGTGCTTTACGAACAAAACCATATTTCTAAGGATGAGTATGAAAGATCGAAGGAGGCCTATGAACTAACCAACGAACGTATTATTCTTTTCCGCGAGAGCTGGAAGCAAGATTCAACGTTTAGAATAATCCAAATAAAAACACTTGAAGAAGATGCCGAAAGGCTACAGCGAAATTTAACCATTGTTCGCAAACGGTTAGATGCCCTTGAGTTTAAAGCGCCTGTTAGCGGGGAACTGGCTTCGCTAAACCTTGAAGTAGGGCAAGTTATTGGGATTGGTCATAGGATTGGTACCATTCATGTGCTGGACTCGTACATGTTGAAAGTGGATATAGATGAACACTATGTAAATAGAATTACAAGGGAGTTGAAAGGTGAAAGTGAATTTGCCAGCCATCTTTTCCCATGCCATATCACAAAGATCTACCCTGAGGTTCGGAATGGTCGTTTTACCGTTGATATGATTTTCGATAAGAACATACCCGAAAATATTCGTATTGGACAAACATCACGCATACGCCTTGAATTGGGAGAATCACAAACTGCTATTCTGATTCCAAGAGGCGGTTTTTACCAGAGCACTGGTGGTCAATGGATATTTGTAGTTGACCCATCGGGTAAATTTGCTACACGTCGATCAATAAGAATAAATCGTCAAAATCCCCGCCATTACGAAGTAGTGGAAGGTTTAAAAGCTGGCGAAAGAGTAATTGTATCAAGCTACGATAACTATGGAAATGTTGAAAAATTAATTTTTAAATAATTAACCTATCCCTAAATTATAATATCATGAACAACAATGGATTTATGCTCAAAACCAATGAGTTGATTAAAGTATTTAGAACAGAGGAAGTGGAAACCACCGCTCTAAATAAAGTAAACCTCGAGGTTAAAGATGGCGAATTTGTGGCAATCATGGGACCATCCGGGTGTGGCAAAAGTACTCTGCTTAACATTATTGGATTATTAGATAATCCAACATCGGGAGAGTTTTTTTTCAACGGAATTGAAGTATCCAAGTTTAAAGAGAAACAGCGTACAAACCTTCGTAAATCGAATATTGGTTTCGTTTTTCAGAGTTTCAACCTGATTGATGAGCTAACGGTTTACGAGAATGTAGAATTACCTCTTCTATACATGAACGTACCTTCAACTGAAAGGAAGAAAAAGGTTGAGGTAGTGCTGGAAAGAATGAATATTTCGCATCGCAAAAAGCATTTCCCACAGCAACTATCAGGTGGGCAACAACAAAGAGTGGCTATTGCCCGTGCAGTTGTAGCAAATCCAAAGCTGATACTTGCCGATGAACCAACCGGAAACTTAGACTCAGCCAATGGCGAAGAGGTTATGGGTTTGTTAACTGAGCTAAATAACGAGGGAACAACCATTATAATAGTAACCCACTCGCCCAGCGATGCTGAAAAAACTCATCGTATTGTACAGCTATTTGATGGACATATAGTTACCGAAAACCAGAAGAAAATTTTATAGAAATATTTTTTAATCCTCGGTAGTTTAAACAAAAACAGCTAATCATGCGTGAAATATGCATTCCCTTAGCAAATTTTGGTGAGGATGAGATCGCAGAGGTTACACTCACCGTAGGCCACAGAAAAATTAACTACAGCTTCAGGATAGAATCTTTTCCATGGGATTTGGAAGGTACTCAGCTAAAGGAATACGATGACGACAGCTGTCACGCCTCCATTGAGCAAATAATGAATCTCAGAAAAGCTTTGGCAACGTATGAAAAATCATGGGAGCTTGTTCAGATATTCACTCCCTGTAAGGGAGCAACCCATATTCAGGTTCTTTACAGAAAGAGAAATTAAATTAAAATGTAAATCCATGAAAATTAATCCATTCGCAGCAAACCTTATTAAACTTACTCTGATTACTATTTTTTCGGGGTCATATCTTTTTGCTTCCTCTACATACCCTTCTCAATCTGCAAAGGAGATAGAGGAAGCTTCTACCATAAGCGAAAGCGAATTGCTGAGCGAGTCTAATAGCAGAAATGTGGATGTGTGTTTTGTAAATGATTCTGGGTATCATCAAAAACAATCTGCTGAATATTTTTTCTGGTTGAATGGAATCAACGAAATCACAGACTTTAATACTTTTCTCGATTGTGACCTATGCTGGCATTTATTCATCGATACCCTTACTTCGCTTTCATCATTTGATGAAGAAACGCTATATATATTTGAAATACTATAAGAAACATTGTATTCAGTAATCGATTTGAGTCATGAAAATTAGAATCTCCCTAGCGGTTATACTATTACTATCATCTTATTCTCTTTATCTCAAAGCACAGAAGAGTTGGACATTGGAAGAGTGTATTAGCCATGCCTTGCAGAACAATATCCAAATAAAACGAAGCGAGCTACAGGAAAAGATTTCCCAGAAACAGTTTACACAGAGTACATTTGAAATGGGACCAAACCTTTCGGGTTTCTTTAACCATCAGTATTTGAATGGATCAACCTTTAGTCAATACGAGCTAGAATTTGTTAGGATGGAAAATCAGGGAGGTAGCTTAGGAATTAGCTCGGAGATTACCCTTTTTAATGGTTTATATGGTTTAAACAATAGGGCTCGATTAAAGTATTTACTTGAGTCGCAGAAACAGAACACGGAAATACTTAAGAACAATGTAACCCTGAATGTAGTTGCTAACTTCCTGCAGGTATTGCTTGATACAGAAAACGTCAAGCTGACAAACGAACAACTTAAGCTCACTCAACAACAGCTTACAAAAGCCGAGGCTGAAATAGAACTCGGGAAAATTTCGCAGGGAGAATACCTTAACCTCAAAGCACAGAATGTAAACCAGCAAGCTTTGGTTACTATTGCTAACAACAGGCTGAGATACTCAACCCTAGAGTTGGCTCAACTTCTTGAGCTGGAAAACTCTAATGAGTTCTCCATAGAGATCACTCCAATTGTTATCGCTGACAGCTCCAACGATTTGGACTACAAGTACACCTATACGCAGATTGTCGAGCTGAAACCCGAAATAAAAAGGGAAAGATTTAACGTAAAGAGCGCCGAAAAAAGTGTTTACATGTCATATGGCCTATTAAGCCCAAGGATTTCACTGGGATACTCATTTGGCTCAGGATACGACCAGTCGGCCTGGTATGGGCCACACGACAACAGGATATCGTATCCAGACTACACCTATGGACAACAGATTAAGGATTACTCACAACACGTGCTTCAGTTTAGGGTTTCGGTACCGATTTTCCAAAGGCTTTCAAACATTACACGAGTTAGTCAATCTAGGATTCAACTTTTAGATTCAAAATTTGCTTTGGAAGAGACACAAAAGTCTGTTTATAAAGATATACAAAGCGCAATTGCCGATGCTAAAGCCGCATGGGATGGATATTTAGCGTATAGCGAAGCGGTAAAGAGCTATCAGGAGCTATACAAGCAAACTGCAAATAAATTCGAATTGGGTATGGTTAACGCTTTGGATTTAGGAGTCGCTCAAAATAACTTAGTTAAAGCAGAGGGCGAATTACTTCATGCAAAATACACATACCTCCTCAAAACGAAAATACTTGACTTCTATAGGGGTATTCCAATATCCCTGTAACTATACCCATAGAACTTATGTAAAGCAATGGCTTCTTAATTTTTCATAACAAGTCCGCATTAAACTTAAACATAATCAAAATAAAAATGCTAAAAAACTTGCTCAAAACCGCCATAAGGAATATAACCAGGGATTTCGGGTATAGTAGCCTTAATATCATTGGCTTAACTATTGGAATTGCCAGTGCACTTTTCCTCATTATCTATGTTGCCGATGAGGTTAGCTATGATAGTTACCATGAGAAAGCCGAAAGGATTTACCGTGTTGCATCGCACATCAGGGAAACCGACGATGAGTTTACCTGGATAGTGGCACAAATTCCCTTTGGACCCCAGGTTACTGAGGATTACCCTGAAGTTCAGGCGGCTGTTCGGTTTATTAATTTTAACCGAGCTCCCTTTAAGTACAATGATAAGGAGTTCTACGAGGAGAACTTCTTTTATGCTGATACCGCAATTTTTGAAATGTTTACCTACAAGTTTCTAAAGGGCGATCCCAAATCGGCTCTAATGGAACCCAATACCATAGTACTAACCGAAACGGTTGCTAACAAGTACTTTGGCGATGAGGATCCCATTGGAAAAACTTTGGTTTCAGACGAGGAATCGTTCCGCATTACGGCGGTGATTGAGGATGTTCCAAAGAACTCCCACTTCAGGTTCGATGCCCTCTTATCGCGCAAGAGCCTGCCATCCGATTTTGTGGGCAGCTGGGGAAATTTTGGTGTATTCACCTACCTGCTTTTCCCCGAAGGGTTTGATGTTGCTGCTTTTCAGGTTAAAATGCAGGAGATGTACGGCAAGTATATGGCCGAGATTTTCGAGCGAAGAGGAATTTCCATAGAGTACCTTTTGGAATCCATAACCAAAATTCACCTCACTTCTACAAGCCCGCAAGAACCTGAACCCACAGGTAGCATGACCTACGTTTACATCTTCTCCATCGTGGCATTCTTCCTAATTCTCATTGCAGCCATGAACTATATGAATCTGGCCACTGCACGTTCGGCACGTCGTGCACGCGAGGTTGGATTGAGAAAGGTTGTGGGATCAAACAGGCTTTCGCTGGTGCTCCAGTTCCTCTCCGAATCAACAGTTCTTACTGTAATCTCGTTGATTTTAAGCATTGTATTGGTTGCGTTGCTATTGCCACAATTCAACCTACTGGCAGGGAAAAACTTCGATCTGAGCGTTTTACAAAGTTCTGTTGTAATTCTCAGCGTAATTTCAGTGATAATTATTGTTGGAATTATTGGCGGAACATACCCGGCATTTTATCTCTCCCGATTCCAGCCAACCACGGTTTTAAAAGGCGAAGTTACCAAAGGTTCGTCAGGAAACTTATTCCGTAAGGTCTTGGTTATTTCCCAATTTCTTATATCTGTTTCGATGATTATCTGTACGTTGGTTGTTTACAAACAGCTAAACTTTTTAAAGACCATGGATTTGGGCTACGATCAAACCAACATTTTATCCATAGGCCTCACCAATAGGAATATGGTTCGAAGTTACCCCGTTTTCAAGCAGAAACTTCTCGAAAATCCCATCATTAAAAGCGTAGCTTCAACCAGCACTCCAATGGGTGGTGGATCGGGGAAAAATCTTATGAGTGTTGAATCGGAGGAGGGAATGGTTGAAAGAGGAATAAACTTAGCTGTTGTTGATCACGACTTTATTGAAACGCTGGGTATAAAAATGGTTAAAGGTCGTGATTTTCAGTCCGATATTCTGGGTGATACGCTTAACGGTGTTATCGTTAACGAAACCTTTGTGAAGAGAATGAACTGGAGTGAGCCTCTCGGGAAGAGAGTTGAAACTATTGGTGGCGAGTTTTTAAGGGCTAAGGTTGTGGGTGTAATGCAAGACTACCACCAAACCGGGATGTACAACGAGATTGAAACGTTGATGCTGCTATACAGGCCATTCAACAGGATAGTTTACATAAAACTTGCCGAAAATACCAGACAGGAATCCATCCGCTTCATTGAGCAAACCTGGATGGAAATGTACCCCGAACAGCCCTTTGAGTATCAATTTCTCACCGATACTTTCAATAACCAGTTCGAAGCCGATGAAAAACGTGGTTTTATCTTCACGCTCTTTACAATCCTGGCCATTATTATTGCCTGTTTGGGCCTTTTCGGTCTGGCTTCCTTCACCGTTGAGCGTCGAACAAAGGAGATTGGCATTCGTAAAGTGGTTGGAGCAAATGAGGGCTCAATTGTTGGATTGATTTCCAAGGAATTCCTAATACTTGTTGGGATTTCCATTATCATTGCAATTCCCGTTTCGTACTACTTTATGAGTAACTGGTTGGACAACTACGTTTACCGAACCAACTTGTCGATTTTTATTTTTATCCTGGCAGCCACAATCTCAATTATAGTAACCTTTGTTACCATAAGCATCAAGGCATACCGTGCAGCAATACTGAATCCAACGGAATCATTAAGAACGGAGTAATTTCATCCAAATAAGCTTTTTGGTTCTTTAACGAATATTGTGTAGCAATACAAAAAGTATTGATAATAATTTTTCGTGCTTTTGAATTATACAATATTTAGCCTAAAACAAAAACCCACCATAAACAAATAGTTTACAGCGGGTTTTGTTTTGTAAAAGTGCCCAGGACAAGACTCGAACTTGCACACCCTAAACGGGCGCCAGCCCCTCAAGCTGGTGTGTCTACCAATTCCACCACCTGGGCAAAAATATGCTTAATGCAATAAATGTATTAAAAAGAACTCTTTCTCGACCGAACCAAATCCCTTAGGCTGGTGTGTCTACCAACCTGCCTGCCGGCAGGCAGGTTCCACCACCTGGGCAAAAATATGCTTAATGCAATAAATGTATTAAAAAGAACTCTTTCTCGACCGAACCAAATCCCTTAGGCTGGTGTGTCTACCAACCTGCCTGCCGGCAGGCAGGTTCCACCACCTGGGCAAATATATGCTTAATGCAATAAAAGTATTAAAAAGAACTCTTTCTCGACCGAACCAAATCCCTTAGGCTGGTGTGTCTACCAACCTGTCTGGGCAGGTATGGCTTTGCCCGTTTCATCGTTGTGCCCAGAACAGGACTCGAACCTGCACATCATTGCTGATACTAGTCCCTGAAACTAGCGCGTCTACCAATTCCGCCATCTGGGCTTCAAACTTCAATTGTGGTGATTTCTCGCTCTCTCAATTCACCACTTTTACAATTTTATTCCTAACATAATGGCGGGAACTCGTTCCTCAGTTCAACCATCTAGGCATAAAAACGCTGGCAAAGGTAATAAAAATTTGAATTTGCAAATCTTCAAGTGATAAAGAAAAAAATCAATCTTCTAAATTCTTCGGCTATTTCTCTTCCTATAAATATTCCTTCACGTAATTGGTCATAAGCGTGTATAGCTGCATCCTCGTATTGCCGCCATATATACCATGATTCTTGTCGGGGTAAAGCATCATATCAAACTGCTTCTGACTCTGAATAAGCCTTTCGGCCAATTCAAGGGTATTTTGCACATGAACATTATCGTCGGCAGTGCCATGCACCAGCAGTAGCTTTCCTTTAAGTCCATCCACATGGCTTGTAGGAGAGTTATCGTCATAACCCGATGGGTTATCCTGTGGAAGTCCCATAAAACGCTCAGTATAAATTGAATCGTAATATCGCCAGTTGGTAACGGGTGCAACCGCAATGGCCATGCGAAATACTTCAGGTGCCTTGAAAAGGCATAGCGATGACATGTAACCACCATAACTCCATCCCCAAATGCCAATCCTATTGGAATCGACAAAAGGTAACGATTGAAGATATTTTCCGGTTTCAATCTGATCGATACTCTCGTAGTAACCCAGCTGGCCATAGGTCATCTTCTTAAACTCCTCTCCCCTACCCCCAGTTCCCCGCCCATCGACACAAACCACAATATATCCCTCAGTGGCCAAAAATTCATGCCAATCAATACGGAACCGATCGGTAACCGATTGTGATCCGGGTCCGCTATACTGGTACATCATCACAGGGTACTTTGTATTCTCATCAAAACCTAGGGGTTTTATCATGTAACCGGTCAATTCAATACCTTCAGATGTGGTAAAAGTAAAGAACTCCTTTGAGGGTATATCGTAAGTCGAAATGGTTTCAACCAGCTGAGCATTATCCTCCAATACTCTAATCTTCTTCCCCTTGGCGTTATGAAGTGTAACCAACGTGGGGGAATTTATTGAGGAATGAAAATGGATAAAGTACTTAAAACCCTTGCTAAAATTAGCGCTGTTAGTACCAAGAAGAGTGGATAATTTTCCTCTCTTCTTCCCATCGAGTGATACGAAGAAAACAGCTGATCTCAGAGGGTTCCCGTCGTATGCATTGTAGAAAACCAGCTTGCTTTTGGGATCGTAGCCATAAATCGATTTCACCTCATCCTTACCCGAAGTGAGCTGACGAAGCAACTTTCCATCCATAGCATAGATGTAAATGTGCTTGAAACCATCCCTTTCGCTTGGAATAATGAAGAATTTCCCATCCTCGGTGAAAATTGGATAATCGTCTGTTGGTTCTTCAATGTAACGCTCATCCTCCTCGGTAAAAAGCACTTTGGAATTACCCGTTTTGGCATCGGCAATCATTATATCCAGCCTGTTTTGTAGACGATTCAACCTTATCATGCTTAATTCCTTAGGATTGGTAGTCCATTTGATGCGGGCAATGTACTGATCGGTTTCGGGGCCGATGTCCATCTGAGTGGTTGTTCCTTTCTCTGTATCGTACACATTTATGGTTACCAAGGAATTCTCCTCACCCGCTTTAGGATACTTGAATGAATAGTCCTGAGGGTAAAGTGTACCAACGTACATAGGCATGTGAAATAGCTTTACATGGCTCTCATCAAAGCGATAGTATGCTATTCTTCGACCATCGGGGCTCCAATGAAATCCGGTTTTTAGCGCAAATTCCTCCTCGTAAACCCAATCGAGAGCGCCATTAATGATATGGTTGAACTCGCCATCAAAGGTTATTTGCTTCTCCTCACCTTGCTTTAAATCTTTTATAAAAACATTATTATTACGAACAAATGCTACTTTTTCGCCGTTGGGGGAGAATGCTGCCATCATCTGCTGCCCATTCTCCGATAGTGGTGTAATGCTCTTTGAATCAATATCAAAAATGTAATAAGTGGCAGTATATGAATGCCGGTAAATGGAGTTAACATCAGTGGCAAGCAATATCTTCTTCTCATTAGGGCAAAACTCATATCCTCGGAAACTCTGTAATTCTGGAATATCAAAATCCGAAGCATCGAATACAACCCTTACTTCTTCACCTGTTGAATATCTATGCTCAACTATTTTTCCACCTCGTTCCTGAATGGTATATGTTTCTCCATTACTCAAGGAGTTAATACCTCTAATCATTTTGGGGTTAAATGTACCCTCGCGAATAATATCTTCGATTGTTATCCTCTGCTTCTGCTCCTGAGCAATAACAAAATCTGGAACAACCCATATTATAAAAAAAATACAAATGCCAAATTTTCTCATTATGATCAATTTTATGTTTGCTA
>Ga0334882_1000711_pt1 | contig 48237 bp, 40 predicted proteins | sample GraSluR1_MG_5_FD_207226 | JGI IMG/M metagenome (GOLD analysis project Ga0334882, IMG submission 207226) | Sludge microbial communities from methane-producing bioreactor in Wageningen University, Netherlands - Granular Sludge_15_04-R1 | ecosystem: Engineered > Bioreactor > Anaerobic >... | reverse complement strand
GGAGAAAAAAATAACTCAAACTCAGTATAGAGAACAAAAGGAAAAAATTGAGAAAGCCGAACAGGCAGTCATTGAACTAGAAGAAAAAGTGAAAATGACTAAGGATGTAAAAGGAATGGAGAAGAATATTGAGTAAACAAGTTAAACCTATAATATTTATATAAAGAGCCCCTAAGTTTTGGGGGCTCTTTGTTTTCATAAACACTTTTTATTATTAACATGGACAAACCCAAACAACATAAATTCCTTTTCAAAAAGATAATGATTTCAAAAAAAACTGGTAGCTTTTATGTTAAATACTTTTAATTACTATTTGATTAATGGAACTATTAATGTGATTAAAAAGAATCGTTCCAAAGTTTTTTTTTATAATATTGTATCTAAGAAAAAAGCGATGAGTAATGAAAAATTCCCTTTTTTTCTTTTGCGTTTTTATCCTTTCTATCGGGAGCCTAATCCCTAAAAATGCTTATCCCCAAGACCAGTTTATCGACTCACTAAACAAAGTTATTGAAAGTTCATTATCGGATACAACAAAGGTGGATATTATAAACGATGTAGTTTTTCAGAATGCAGTAAATTATCCAGAACTTACCGTGAAGTATAGCGATATCGCCATTGAAAAGTCGAATGCCATTAACGATTCCTTTAGGCTTTCCCGTTCCATCAACCGGAAAGCCATTGCCTACTACTTTTTGGGCGACTACAATAGCGCCATGGATTTATACTATCAATCTCTTCAAATTAGTCTTAAACTAAACGATTCCATCTACATCGCAACCGATTACAACAACATTGGGCTTGTTTTTCTGAACGAAAATCTTTACGAAAATGCTTTAAACTTTTTCAAAAAATCGCAGGATTTGATAGAACCACTTGGCAAACAAGATCTATTGGCAAAGATATACGACAACATAGGAACAGCATATAACCTCATGCATCAGTACGATAGCGCTTTGACATGGTTTAGTAAATCAATTATTATCAATAGGGCTATTAATCAACAACAAACATTAGCTTCTAATATAAGAAACGTAGGATACGTTTTCATGAATCAAGAAAACTACAGCTTAGCTCTGACCCATTTTATGATTGCCCTAAATATTTATGAAGAATTGGATATTATGTTCGATGCTGCTGGACTATATAACAGTATCGCTCTTATGAACGCAAAATTGGGAAAGTTTAGTGAAGCAGAAAAATACCTTGAGAAGGCAAAAACATTAATAAACTCATTTAGTTCTTCTACTCTACTTCTGGAATATATTAAAATCAACGCAGAAATTTACATTGCTAAACATGAGTACAAAAAAGCTATAGATTTTTTTGTTAAGTACAATCAAATTAGAGATAGCATTCAAATAACGGATAGGAAAAAGGATTACGAACAACTAAAAACCATAGCCGAGACCAATGAAAAAATTAAAGATCTGGAGTTGCTAAAAATTATCAATAGTATACAGAGCGAAAAAATAAGGGCCCAAAGAACTATTCAGATTGGCATATTTATTCTTCTCATACTCAGTATATTGATTATTGTACTGACCTTTATTGCTCTTCGCACGAAAATCAGAATCAATAGAAAACTGGAAGGATTAGTAGAAAACCGTACAAAAGAGCTGAAGTTGGCAAAAGAGGTTGCAGAAAGATCTGATAAGTTAAAAACAGCCTTTCTGTCCAACCTTTCGCATGAGGTTAGAACTCCTATGAATGCTGTTGTAGGTTTTTCTGAATTACTTCTTAACAAAGCATATAACGAAAACGAAAGAAATGAAATTCTAGATAGTATTTATAAAAGCACCCTTCAGCTGCTGAACATCTTCGAAAAAATTTCTTTTATGGTTCAACTCGAAAACTATGATGAGAAAATAGTTCCTGAAGCATCAAACATCGATGAACTTTTTAAATGTTTCAAAGAAAATTATACCAGAAAAATAAAGGAAAGCAATTTATTGGTTGAGATTGAATACACAATAGACGATTCTTTGAAAAACAAACAATTACTTATACCAGCTAAAAGCATTCAGGTAATAATCGATGAGCTAATTGATAATGCCATAAAATTCACACAGAAGGGTGAAATTGTATTTGGTGTAGATCAGGTAAATAACAGTTTGAATTTTTATGTTAGAGATACTGGCGATGGCATATTACCTGAACACCTCGACATGGTTTTCGAAAAATTTACAAAATTCAATCAACCTTACTTAAACCTTAGAGATGGAGCAGGAATTGGGCTAGCCATTGTAAAAAAACACATTGAATTAATTGGAGGAATTATCAAAATATCAAGTCAAAAAGGGCAGGGTACAACTGTCGAGTTTAAAGTTCCTATTTAGGGTATAAATACATCTCAAATCATTGATTAGTTGAACAACAGATAGCATAAGATCTAAAATCATATCAACTAAAATTATTATCAGCAAAATAATTTTAATCTTTCATTTCGCAAATCTTAAGTGCTTGTAGTGCTCTAAAGAATAATTGCTATGAAAATATTTAGATTATGGTTGTATGGTTTCTTTGATCCTGCAAAAATGATTGAAACCATTAAGGAAGAGACTAATCCAAAAGTTGGTTTTCAAGCCGTTTTAATTCGCAGCCTATTAAACTCAATTTTACTTTTTCTCCCGCTCCATATTACTGGTAAACAACCCTCAATGGAAAGTTGGCTTAGTATAATCGACACAGAAAATTACTTCCTTTTTTTAACCATTGTTACTCCCTATGTTTTTATTGTAATGTGGCTATTTCTATCGGGAGTAATTTACTTACTCATTACAATCAAAGGAAAATACAGATTCGATCATATTCTCAATATCTTTGGTATAGTATCGTTGGTTGTAGGATCTTCACTGGTGGTATGGGATTGGCTTTGGATTTTTATTGGAAGTGAAAACTTTGTTTTACTGGGCTTCTCCCATTTATTGTTCGACTGCTGGGCTATTTGGCTCACAATAATTTGTTTGAAAAAGATTATGGGTATTAAATACAGTGTCGGAATTATTTTAAATCTGATTTGGATTTTACTTTCTTTACCAATTGCGATACTGATCATGAGAGCACCTATATAAATCACAACTTAGCATTCGTCTAAATATCTTACTATTGATAAACAAACTTTGAGTGAGAAATTGAAAGATTGTTTATCAATATTTTTTCTACATTTACATCCAATTAAAAATTGAACATATGTACGAACTTCTGAAGGGTATCGACTCCGTAAGGCTCAATTTTAGTGAGGGTGGGCTTCTTTACATGAATATTACTCTGGCTGCCATAATGTTTGGCGTTGCCCTGGAAATTAAACTAAAAAATTTCAAGGACATTCTTAACTATCCCAAATCGGCAATGCTTGGGGTTGGGTCGCAGTTTATCATACTACCCATGTTAACCTTCATACTTGTTATCATGTTAAACCCACCTGCATCCGTTGCTATGGGAATGATACTCATTGCCGCATGTCCCGGGGGTAATATTTCAAACTTTATATCATCGCTGGCAAAGGCCAACGTTGCCCTATCGGTGAGCCTTACCGCCATAGCCACCCTTTCGGCAACTCTTCTTACACCGCTGAACTATGCCCTTTGGGGAAGTCTCTACGTTAAGTATTCCGAAAGGGCACTGCACCTCAATATACCTATTGAGATTGACTTTTGGCAGATGGCCCAAACAGTTTTTATCCTTCTAGGCATACCCTTAATTTTAGGAATGTGGGTAGGAAACCGATTCCCTGAGTTTACAAAGAAATACCTCAAACACATCAAAATAGCTTCGATAGTGCTTTACTTGAGCTTTATCTTTGGGGCATTGTATGCCAATCTCGATTTCTTTGGTAAATCATTCCTTGCCATTGCTATCCTAGTTTTGATGCTCAACGCCCAGACTCTATTTTCGGGATATTTGGTAGGGACTATTGGCAGGGTTCCCAGAGCCGATAGACGAACGCTAAGTATTGAAACAGGTATACAAAACTCAGGATTAGCGCTAATTCTCATTTTCAACCCCAAACTGTTTAACGGGAATGGAGGGATGGCATTTATGGCTGCCTGGTGGGGCATCTGGCAAATGGTTAGCGGGCTGATCCTGGCATGGATATTATCCAGAATAAAAATTCCTGCAACCACTGAGGCAAAGGTTCTTGTTAATAGTAAGTAACCGTATCAAGTTTTTTAAAAAAATTGAATAGGGTTTTCTTTTCCTAAACGGTCATACTGAAACAAACCTAACAAAACCCATGAAAATCAAATCTATCATTATTATTTTTTGCAGTATTTTGGCAGCATCCTGCAACAATGACAAAAACCTCAAGTGGCAAGATGAAATTATAAATACCGACAAAGAATTCTCCGACTATTCAGTTGCCCACGGACAAATTGCAGCATTTACTGAATACGCTGCACCCGATGTTGTTCTCATTAAACCCAACATGTACCCTATTATAGGCCACGAAAAACTAATTGAGCATTATGATGGCAAAGCCGATACTGCTTTTGTACTTACGTGGGAGCCAAAGTTCGCCCGGGTTGCACAATCGGGAGAATTGGGATATACATACGGATACTGGCAGTTTTACATCAAATCACACCCCGAAAAGATTCAGCGAGGAACCTACGCCACTGTATGGCAGCGCCAACCCAATGGTAAGTGGAAATTCGTTCTCGATCTGGGTAACGAGGGTTTAGGGGAGTAAAGAAGGAATAAGTCGGAATTGAATCCTCAAACTCACGAGTGCATTCGTAAAAAAAGTCAAACCCTATGAAAAAACAGATTGAAGAACACTATAGAAATCCTTTTGATCAATGGGCTTAGTGATGTAGTGGTTACAACCAGCATTTATAGCCAACTGTTTCTCTTCATCCATGGCGTAAGCTGTTTGGGCTATTATAGGAATTCTGATATCTCTCTTTCGAATATAGGCTATTGCTTCATAACCATTCATAACTGGCATCTTAATATCCATTAGTATAAGATCAATTTCTGAATTCTCTTCCAAAAGTTCTATAACTTCTTTACCATTACATGCTCTTAAAACAGATGCTTTAGTTTTCTTAATAAGTTCATTCAGAAATATATAGTTATAATCATCGTCCTCAGCGATCAAAATTATTTTACCCTGCAAATCGCAAATTTGCTCCTCTTTATAATCAAGAGTAGACATAGCCCTCTTCTCCTTGAAAAAAGGCAACTCGAAAAAGAAAGTAGTGCCTACATTCTCCTTTGTTTCAAACCATATCTTACCATTCATTAACTCAATGATAGATTTACAGATTGAAAGACCAAGGCCTACTCCACCATAATCCCTTGAAAAACGCTCATCGGCTTGCCTGAATCTCTCGAAAATAACCTTTTGATAATGCTCTGGTATGCCAACACCAGTATCTCTAACAAAAAAATTCAGGGTATTATCTTCAACTATATAACCAAACTCAACTGAACCAATAGCTGTAAACTTTATAGCATTGGTCACCAAATTATTGATCACCTGGGATAGACGATGCCCATCAATAGTAATCAAATCATCGCTATCAGGAAAACCAAAATTGACTTGTAGATCAATTCCTTTATCCTTAGCATTTTTTTTGTTAAGTAGATATATATTCTTTAACAGCTCGTTAAGACTAACCGATTCATTAATAATATTCATCTGCCCAGCCTCAATAATGGAAACATCAATAATGTCATTAATAACTGAAAGTAATCGCCGAGAACTATTGTTTATAATTTCAATGTAATCCATTGTGGATTTATTACTTACAATTCCCTTGAGTATAAGATCTGTAAATCCTTGAATGGCATTCATAGGTGTTCTTATTTCATGTGACATATTTGCCAGAAAAACGGTTTTTACTCGGTTGGCCTCTTCAGCATTATCTTTTGCTTTTTTTAGCTCCACTTCAACCCTTTTTCGCTCGTTTATCTCCTGAGCCAAGAGTAAATTTTTTGCTCGAATACTCTGATTTATCTGTAATAGTATGGCAAGAAAAATAGCAACCAAAAAAGTGAGCACCATACTAATGATAAAGTATCCAGAATCAAAAACCGAGTTGCTGCCCCAACCCGAAGCGGGGATTGCAACTAATCGCCAGTTTCCACCCGGTACAACAATATCTACAATCACCGGATTCTGTTCTAAAATCAGCGTGTCACCTGCAATAACATTTCCCTCAGCCCCCATTCCGTCGTGACCCTGCAAGGCAATTCTTAAACTCTTAGATGAAAATATTCCTGCATCGTAGAGCATTGAATCATAATACGCAACAACGGAAACAATTCCCCAGTAGTTTTTTGTGGTATCTGTACTTGTCGAAATGTAAACCGGAAACCTGTTGATTAACCCAATACCACCTTGAACAAGGTTAACAGGCCCTGCAAGTACCGGAGCCTGACTTGTAATTGCTCTTTTAACAGAAGGCCATTGGTCTTCGCTTTCCATATAATTTAAACCAAGAGCCTTCTCGTTACCCTTAAAAGGAAAAACCATGGCTATTGTGTTGTTGGGTGCAATTGCAATGTTTCGGATAAAACGATTATCCTCCATGGCCATTTGGCTAAGCGACTCAAATTGTATTATGGAGATGTTGCCCTGATAGCTAATGAGATAAACAATTCCCTGAGTGAGGTTAAAGGTTGACCTTACAATCCCTTCGAGCCTATTTCCTATGGTAGTCAACTCAGTAATAACCTTGTATCGTCTCTCGCTCTGTTGCTGCTTTATGTGTAACGAACCTATCACGTAGCTAACCAGTAGTAGCACCATTGTTACCATTACTAGTGTTAGTTGCATCAACCTATAGCGTATGTTTTCTGAGTATTTCAATGCTCTCTGTTATAATCCAAGATTTAACATTTCTTCTATCATCTTTTTGTATTTAAAGGTAAACCTGTCTGCCGGTAAGGCAGGTATGGAACATCTATATGATAGTTATGGTCGTGTGTGTTAAAGCATTTATCATGGATGTTTCATTTTCCCAAAATACTAAAATTTTTATACACTCCCATATTAGTTTCATTTATTCTACTTTAATCCATGAGTGATATATGATTTCTAACGAATTGCAAAGCATCTCCCAACTTACAACTTTAAATGCATTGACTTTGTTTCTTTTTGTATTTAAATATATTTAAAAAATGTGAATTAAAAACAAATGCTAAGGCATATCCGAACAGTAATTCAGAAACAAATGCATAACCCACCCAAAAATAGTAATTATTGCAGCCAACAATGTGATACTGCTTGAATCCAATTTAATGCCCAAAGTAGGTTGTCAGAATCTGGAAGAGTTCTGAGTAAACAATTCCGATATAGCATACACCCTACAATGTTAACCCCTATTTGCCAAAGTCTCCAAAGGAGGAGATTTGGGCTACACCTATGGTGTATGGGAGCTATTCTTAAAGGCTAAGCCTGAAAATATCCACAGGAGAACCTACCTCACCATAAGGGAACTCTAACCCCAACGAAAAGTGGAAGTTTATTCTGAATACTGGTAATCAGGGGTTTGAAGAAAAGATTAATTATAATTATTAAAATAGAAAACAAAAGGAATATCACGTCTCAACTCTTTCTGATTTTACTGCATCGTTTATAATATTTTTTAAATCTACTACCGACTCATACCGCAAGAGGGGTTTCTTTTTAGAATCGAGACACTTTCCCTTTTCTACCATTCCATAGCATGTGTCTATCAGTAGGGAGTAGTCAACCATTAAATTCGAGGGTAAAAGCATATTGCTACCCTTAAAAACCTTCATTTTATTGCCTTGGTAAACCCTCGACCATTGTGAGTAGGACGGAAATACACTTATGAGAATATAACAGACTAACAAGATTCTATTAAGTATTGAGGATTTTAATGAGACCAAACTGAATCGAGGCATAGTCTTTTAGTTTATTTGTATAAAATTAACACTTCACTGGTTAGGGAACAATCCCCCAATTGGGGTATTTTTGGAGAAGATGCTGATACCCAAAAAAACTCAAGGGGTAACTCCCGAAATGCATATGAATGGGGCTACCCCTTGGGTAATCAGGTATAAATGCGTTTCAATCTCTACCGGTTTATGCAAACGCGGGTAGTTTGAACCCCGCTATCTCCATACGCCTTGACGATGTAAACCCCACTGGGTAAGTACTCAAGGTTAACGGTTTGCTTTCCGTCGTCGAGTGGTTTGCTGTAAACCACCCTCCCCAGCAGGTTATAGATGTATAGGTGCATGGGCCTCTGCAGCTCTACCACAAAGTTACCATCGTTGGGGTTGGGGTAGATCCGTATTACGGGGTTATGCTCCTGCTCCTCCGTACCACCCACAGTAACGCTTACGCACTCCGAGAGGGCAGTGCAACCCTGCTGAGTCACCTCTACGGCATAGGAACCGCTCTGGTTTGGTGTAAAGGACTGTTCTGTGGCGCTCGGAATTGGCGTGTAGTCGTTGTTACAGTCAACCCACTGGTAGGTGGCGTTAGTCGCGTTGGCAGTGAGGGTACCCTCAGACAGTGTTACCGAAACATCGACCTCAACCACAGTCAGGGTGAGCACAACGGTGGAGTCGCAACCCAATACAGTGCTGAAAACCTCTGTGTAAACACCTGATTCTGTAAGCGTTTGCGTTCCTAAGGTATAACTTTCACCTTGGCAGATGCTTGCGCTCAGGGCTTCGTTGTAAACAGGATTAACCGTAAGGGTGAGCACCACGGTGGAGTCGCAGCCCAGGGTTGAAGTGAATACTTCTGTGTACTCACCAGTTTCTGTAAGCGTTTGCGTTCCTAAGATATAGCTTTCGCCCTGACATATAGAAACATTCAGTGAATTGAGGTAAACTGGATTGAATTCAACTGAAACCGGTTCAGACGTTATGCTACAGCCATACTCGTTTGTAACGGATACACTATATTCGCCCGATACGGTAACGGCAATGCTTTGGGTTTCCTCGCCGGTTGACCATAGGTAGCTGCTATACTCATCAGTAACCGAGAGTACAACCGGATTACCATCGCAGAAGGGGGGAGTGCTAACAATTTCGATGGTTGGCACTTCGGGTAATGGGTATACCTCTACGTAAAGCACAATCGCACTGGTACATCCACCATTATTAGTTATGGTGAGAGAAATGGGGTACAAACCTACCTCTAAAAAGGTATGGCTAAACCCCTCAGGGGAATCGTACTCAATTGTTCCATCATTGTTAATATCCCATGCGTAGATCGCATCCTCATACACGTTGGTTGAGAGATCGGTGATGATGATCTCGTCGCCTAAGCATACATTGTTGAATGAGAAGTCTGGTTCCGGATCAACGCAAATGGAAAAATTGCCATACTCGGTCATACCCCAAACACCCCTGTCGTTCTTGAAGCGGATAAATAGGGTATGATAACCATTCGGAAGTTCAGAAGTCAATATAAGACTTTCCTGATCAAAAACCGAGTCAGGTTCAAAGGTAATTGCGGTACCCTGACCAAAACCAGGATCGGTGTCGAAGAAGTATTCGGCTTGGGTTAGCTGCGTTGCAGGTTCAAGTTCTATTGAGGGTTGGATATTGAAGGTTCTACCCTCGTACAAACTCCAAATACCCTTCTCGTTAATAAACCTTACAAACAGAGTGTGAAAACCAGGTGCCAGCCCATCCACTGAAATATTCTCAACGAAATTAACGTTAACCTCTTGGGTAATGTCTATTGCAATTCCTTCTCCCACACCGGGGTCGGTATCGAAAAAGTATTCCGCCTGAGTTAGCTGTGGGGTTGGTTCAAAGTCAGCTACTGGTTGAACATAAAAGTTACGCCCTTCGTACAGGCTCCATTTACCGTTCTCGTTCAATATACGGATGAACAAGGTGTGAAACCCACTTTCTAAACCGCTAACTGGAATATCTGCCGTGAAGTTTACTTCAATCCCCTGGGTAATTGTTATTGGCATTCCCAGTCCAATACCAGGGTCGGTATCGAAGAAATATTCGGCCTGGGTTAGCTGTGGTGTCGGCTGATTATCAATTTCTGGTTGGACGTAAAAGGAACGCCCCTCGTACAGGCTCCACTTGCCATTCTCATTCATTATTCGGATGAATAATGAATGAAATCCCGATTCTAAGCCGCTAACAGGAATACTTACCGTAAAATCAACGTTATCACCCGCTTCAACTACTATTGGAATGCCATTCCCCACACCCGGATCGGAGTTGAAGAAGTACTCCGCTTGCGTTAGGTTCTGTGCCATAACCATGCTACTTATTTGAAGCAGTAACCACAGAAACCCAAAGTATGCATACTTAACTGCTTTCATTATACCAGGTATTGTTATTACTACTGCTGACTTTTTGCTTCAATCTGTACCTGCAGGGTTCCATTTTCGGGCAGCACAGTGTTCAGTATATTCATTCTCAGGATCTGGGGTAATGCTGGCATAGCGCTGGTTTGCCAGGGAACATCACCCCCGCTGGGGAAGGCGTACGAGCCACCGTATATACCAATATCGGTACCATCGGTTCCAGCCTCCTTGCCCGGTGATAAGTCCTCAAGGTGATAGTCATAGCTGAAGTCGAATACTGATGAAGCTACACTAACAAACAGAGGGTCTACGTTCTCAAGGTTTCCACCACCTGTATTGCTGGCATAATCAAAACTTGTGTTAGCCCCCCCCAAAGGAGATGTTGTTGTTAAATGTGCAGTAATTACATTGATAACTTTCGCCCCCTGTGCTAACCTCATAAAAAATATTGTTGCAAATGATGGCGTAGGATATCTGATAAAAACCAAAATCTTGAGCCAATAGGTTATTGATCAAGATCAGAGAATTGCTGTTGAAATTTGAAAAACCATTTAACAAAATGTTATTGGCTATGATGAAGTTTGAGGTGCGTATCGCCCCATCCCATCTGTCTTCCAACAATTGACCAATGATATTGTTTCGAATAATCCAATTGTTATAATTCTTAGAGCTATGTGTGGTGAATTGAAAGTAAGCAATCCAATTCCTTTCGATAGTTATATCGTTTATCTCATTTCCATCTACGGTTAGGTAGCCAAAAATAAAACCCATAATTACTGATTCGCTGGGATTGCTTACTGGGTTAGATTCCCCATCAAACTCAATATTAAAACTTAAAGAGCCTATATAAGTTCCATAACCAAATTGGGTATTGGGGTGGTATCCTGCACCAACCAGCGTTAGCTTTTTGGTTATGTTAATCACTCCATAATCCGAATTAGATCCGCTAACATAAAGGGTATCGGCAGGATTGGCAGCATCGATAGCCTCCTGCAAACTCGCGTATTGTCCGGGGCTATTGGGGTTGTTACTAACGGTTATTACTGTTGCGCTTACACTCATTCCAATCAGGAGGAGCGCAAAGGTGCTTGTAAGCATAGATGTTCTCATAGGGATTAGTTTTTAAAAGTTATTATTTGCCTAAGTAAAATTAGTGTAACAAAAACTCAAATTCAATCCCCCAATTGGGGGATATTTTTTTAATTGAATGGTTTGTAATATGAAAACTATTTAATAACTTTCGTTCACCTTAACTTTCTTTATGTCACCCAGTAGCATCGATGTGGGGGGTTTAAGAATTGCCGTATACCAGAATAGGGAACACGGCCCACCCATTGTTTGTGTTCATGGTAATTCACTCTCGGCTTTAACATTTTCACAGCAGCTATCCTCGCCCTCTTTAAATGGGTACCGAGTAATTGCGTTTGATCTACCTGGTCATGGTAAATCGGCCCGTTCATCAAATCCCGAAACCGATTATACTCCCGCAAGCTATGTTGGGGTTTTAGTTGAGCTTTGCCATAGGCTTGGTGCTGAGGATGCTGTGCTTGTTGGTCACTCGTTGGGTGGGCATATGGCAATAAACGCCCTTCCACACCTAACCAGGGCCAAAGGCCTGGTAACCTTTGGAACAACACCCTTAACCATGCCTCCACGGTTTGATCTGGCATTTTTACCCAGCCCTGCACTTAACCTTATCTTTAAACCCAATCTCACCTCAACCGAAATTAATACTGTTGCCAACGAGTTTATTGCCAATGGCAATGAATTACCTGATATGATAATAGAAAACCTTGTAAATACCGACCCCATGGTTCGTCTTGAGATTGGAAAAGCCCTAATGGGAGGTCAAACAACCGATGAGGTGTCCATAATTAAGAGTGGTAAAATTCCCTATGCAGTATTCCAAGGTGTTGGCGATAAACTTATAAACCCCAACTATTTTAATTTTATTGGAAAAGATTTTATTTGGAAAGGGTGCATTCAATCTATTGAAAATGCTGGGCATTGCCCACAGGTTGAAAACCCTAGCGGGTTTAATAGCATGCTTCTTGAATTTTTGGAATTTACCTAAAGCATCAACTAACCAAATTCAACATAAAAGAATATGATAAAGCCAGAGGACGTTTCGGAAGATTTTCGAAAATTCAGTCGCCAGTTAGAATTCGACCTTAACCTAAACACCTATAAGGATCAGCTGATAGATTGGCATAAGCTTAACAACACCATAGTCCTTCCCAATCAGTTCTTCTACATTAACGACTTTGTTACAGCAAGTAACATTTATATTCATCCCAATGCAGAGCTGATAACCGGCTATTCGCCCGAAGAATTCAAAGATTTTGGTAAAATATACGAGCTCACCCACCCCGATGACATGGAGTTTGTTTACGAGTTCTCAAAGCGAAGCATTACGTTTTGTAAACATTACAAACAGGAACTGCTGGCAAACCCATTCCAATCGCTATTTATCATCGATTTTCGCATAAAACACAAGAATGGCCATTACATTAAGCTTAACCGCCAAACCGCCTGCCTAAAAACCGATAGGGAGGGGAATATAGTTTATGCCCTTGTTTACTTCAACGATGTTACCCATACAAAAAAGGGCGATGGATACAATATTTCATGGATTGGAGATACAAAGTACCTGTTTCACTTTGACGATCTGTTAAAGAAGTATTCTAAGAATAACCATATAACCTCCAGAGAGAAAGCCGTACTGCAGATGCTCGCTGAGGGTTATAGCGCCACAAAAATTGCTGAAAAACTTAGTATATCAGTCCACACTGTAATATCCCATCGCAAGCATTTACAGGCAAAAACCAAAACAAAAAATACGGCTGAACTAGTAAAGTTTGCCCTTGAGAATTCGTTGATATAAAATGCCTGTAATACCCTATGCCCCTAAGGCCTTCAGGGCTTCGTACACCAGAAATACCGGCCAAACAATAGCCTTTAAAAATCCCAGAACTCCAATCCAGAATGAGGTGGCAACGGAAATGTAGTAAATTGCAGCACCAATAAAGCCTAATCCGTAAACTGCACTCGATGGTCCAGCTCCTTTATACTCGCGTTTTGCGCATTTTTCGTTATCTTTCTCTTCCATTTTTTAGTTAATTTGTGATTAAATAATAGATTTTGCGACCGCAATATTCATCAAATAACGTTCCATTTCACTAGATTTGACAATAAATAATTAAAAACGCAATTTATTTTAATATCCTCATTATATTAACATTACAAATATTGCCATGAAAGAAAAAAGGTTAAGAAACATTTCCATCGCCCTTCTGATATTCAACTGCTTGTCCGCCCTATGGGGCGGGATAGGCCTGATCTATGATCCCAGCGGTGAGTTTATGCAGATGCCTCTCTCCTTCCTGCAGCACTCTCCTTTCAGCAACTACCTCATTCCCGGCATTATCCTACTTGTTGCCAATGGCATACTCAGTCTTTTTATTGCTTTTATCACCATTAAAAGGTTGTTGTATTATCAATATTTTATTATGGCTCAAGGATTAATTCTTGCTGGCTGGCTTTCGATACAAATTATGATGATCCGTGAGTTTTATCCACCATTGCACTTACCATACTACCTTACTGCTTTGGGATTGGTTATTTCGGGAGGATTGCTGGCACGAACCCAAAAATTCTGAACATATTCCCCCTTACGGTTGTTATCCAAATAAAAAAGCTATGGCATTCACACTACAAATTGGACAAGCAGCACCCGATTTCAGGTTGCCCGCTACCGATGGCAATTTATATCAACTTTCGGATTTTCTGGAAGAATTGCTGGTAATTTTCTTCACCTGCAATCACTGCCCCTACGTTATCGGATCGGATGAGGTAACCCGCAAAACGGTAGAAAAATACGCCCCAAAGGGCGTAAGGTTTATTGGCATAAACTCCAACAGCAAAAACACCTACGAGGAGGATAGCTTTACGAATATGGTAAAACGTATGGTTGAGTTTAAATTTCCATGGCTTTACCTTTACGATGAAAAGCAGGATATTGCCATGAAATATGGTGCCTTACGCACCCCTCACTTTTACGTTTTCGACCGGAAAAGGAAACTGGTCTATACCGGACGTGCTGTAGACAGCCCACGTGATGCTTCTAAAATTACAACTAACGATCTGGAAAACGCGCTCGACGAGCACCTGGCCGGTAAGGAAATCAGCCTTAAAGTAACCAATCCCATTGGCTGCAACGTGAAATGGGATGGTATGGACAAGCACTGGATGCCCGCCGATGCGTGCGATCTGATTTAGCAAATCTATTTCTCAATTATCTAGTCTGTGATTTCATCACTTTGCTCAACTCCAACTGAGTACCAGTCTACTTTGCGTGTCAGGTACATCACACCCGACAGGATGATAAACAGCCCTATACTACCCATAAGCAGCGCATAATCCTGAAGCTGAAGTAAAATGTACAGGAATCCGTAAAGAGCAATCATCAATACCGAAAGTATAACGGTTAATTTTAGGTTTATAAAGATGCTTGCAGAGTAAATGGTTATCATTGCCACTATTCCAAGACTAGCCAAAATGTAAGCCATGCTAAAATTCAAATGTTCCGAAAGGGAGAGCAGCAGCAGGTAAAAAAGCACTAACCCGAATCCAACCAAAGCGTACTGAATGGGGTGAACCCTAAGTTTTTGCAATATCTCCACAAAGAAAAACACCATGAAGGTTAGGGCAATAAAAAGCACTGCATATTTCATCGATCGTTCGGTAATTTGATATTTATCCATAGGTAACATAAGGCTTACTCCAAATGCTGAGTTATCAATCCTCACATTATCGTCGGTCCATTGTTGCGGAAAGTTGCGGTTTAGCTCAAGAACCCGCCAGCGGGCCTCAAACCCTTCCGATGTTACTTCCCTGGTGACAGGCAGAAATGCTCCAACAAAGCTGGGACTATCCCACGAAGAGGTGATTGAAACCGAGGTCTCCTTTCCCACAGGTATAAAGCTTATTCCCTGCGATCCATTCAGCGAAATGGAGAAGGAAAAGTTGATGTCCTTGGCCTCCAATTCTTCATTCAGTGGAACTGCAACGGTGATCCCCGATTCAACCAAACTTCTTATCCTTGAGCCCGGTTCGCACCCACTTTCTGTACCATTTAAGCTGAATGTTACCGATTCGCTGATGCCTCTTAAATCGCTTATTCCCATCGTTATGAAAGCACCTGCCCAATCAATTTCAATATTTTTGCCTTCGGTAAAGAAAACAAGGTTTTTGAAAAAACCTGAGAAGTTAAGATCTGCATTGTAAACAGCCACCTGAAATATGCCACGATACCTCACCTCAGGATTCAGTACCCCGTTTACCTTAATATCCTCCGGTAAAAAGTGGGCAAAATGCTTCGTTCTGCTAACCTGCTTATCCTCTTTTTCCCTATAATATGCGTAGTAGGGAACTGTTAGGATTGGCCCCGTGATCTTCTGCTCAAGACCCCATTTCGAGCCAATTTCAAAGGTAGCTTCCCTTAGACGTCCCTGTCGTTCCATAACCAAAGAGCTTATCATTGAAGTAGGAATCAGCAAGGCGAGAGCAAGAAATGCAACCACCACAACCTTGATCATTACGGCATTCTTATCAAAGAATGATTGATTCTTCTGTACCATTTAAATAGAGTTTAAAGTGTTAAACATAAAATAAAGTACTTTGTATTTCAAAGCATATAGATAAAAAAATTATTTATTGGAACTTATAATACTTTCAAGTGCCGCCAAATGTTCCTCAAAAGCTTTTCGTCCCTCAAGGGTTGCCCTGTAAGTGGTGTTTGGTTTACGACCTAAAAACTGTTTCTTCACCTCAACGTAACCCTCCCCCTCAAGTGCCTTCATATGACTGGCCAGATTGCCATCGGTAACGTTAAGGGTCTCCTTCAGGGAGCTAAAGTCAACCCAGTCGTTTACCATTAGCACCGACATAATCCCAAGCCTTACCCGACTCTCAAAATTTTTATTAAGATTACCTATTAACTCTTTCATTCTTCCAGTACATGGTTGTTCCGTAAACAATGTGCAGAATTCCAAATCCCACAGCCCAAAAAATCAAGCTGTAACCTGCGAAAAAAATTGATATTAGTCCCAGTATTACTTCAGTAATACCCAGATAACGAATTTCGTTCAATGTATACTTGCTGGCATTAATCAATGCAAGTCCGTAAAAAACCAATGTTGCCGGGGCAACAAGATAAATATGGTGATGATACAAAAGTGCCAGGCAAAAGATTCCCCCTGCCACCAGAGGAATAAATAGGTTAATGAGCATTCGTTTTGCCGTTGAATCCCAAATTGGCAAACCTTTTCGCCTTGCATTGCGGGTGGTAAAAAGGATGCCAAAACCCAGTGCTAAAACCAGCACAATAAATGCAACTAATAAAAGAAAAACTACAAGACTTCTGAACTCAGCAGCAGATAGTAACTGACTTCTATCAAAAATTCCTCTGTTAAAGTATCTTCCCAAAAAGTAGTCCTGCTGATACAGGTAAACCGAAAGTGCCCCAAGCAGAGCCAGAGTACCGGCAAAAACGCCCGTCAATCCGCTCAGCGAGATAAACCGCGATGAGCGTTCCATAATAGTTCTGATCTCTTTTAGATCGTCAAGGTGTTCGTTTTGAGTAATCATAATAAAAAGTTAAAGAACTTTGAAACGCAAAGTTATATATATATTTTTATTCCACCAAAAATTTTAAAAAATTTTTGTGCTATAGATATGATTTAAGAAATTCCAATGGATCGTAATAGTATTTTTCCAAATCCTGAGGCGTATAGCAAACAAGAGAGTATGAATTGAATAATCGTTCGGGTTGCAGTACTTCGGGTTGTAGTTTCATTGGTGGCATTTTCAGTATTTCAAGGTGAAAATGATCGAACTGCCATCCGAACTGGTTTAGCTCATCTCTGCTCATAAAACGCGCAATGGGCTTTCGTGGTGACACGTTATCTCCAACGCTAACCGTAATTCCTGCAATATGCTCGTAAAGCGACCAGAAAAAAACCCATTTACATTATGTTCTATTATCAGTTGAGCGTAGGGTCCATCGGTTCGCTTGCTGATAACTCTTCCCGGGGCAATTGGGAAAATAGGTTCGTCATGGTAGTTATTGCCTGGCCGTTTAATGTCGATACCGGTGTGAAAATGGGCAGGAATCCCTACCCTGGCCTTACGCATTAATCCAAACTCTCCAATTTCAGTTAGCTGTACTCTTGATATATCCTTACGATCGCCATAGTCGACTGGTAGTAGTACAGACGAACTTATAAGTAGCGAAATGATAAGAAAAAGCATATTAATCATTTGAATTAGAAACATCTACCCAGTACATGTTATGGTTTATTGCTGACCCAAAAAAATCGGGACATGTTGGCAAATCTAAAAATGGATACTTTACCTTAATAAGGTAAAGTCCTTGAGGGTAAGCAATGGTAATTTCTTTTGGTTTATATAGCCCTTTAAGGATATCTTCAAACTCTTTTACGGTTAGTGAACCATTTCCAACTTCCAGCAATCTGTGAACAATTACCCTGATCATCCCCTTAGTAAACCGATTTGCCGATATCTGGAACCTTATCCTGTCGCCCTGTTGGTTTACAAAAAGTTTAGTACTTTTCACTTCACAAAAATTGCTATCATTTCGCTCGGGAGTTTTACAAAACTGGGAATAATCGGTATAACTTGTAATAAGGTTTGCTGCCCTTACCATCTCCTGAAAATTAAGATTCTTATGCTCGTAAAGTGCGCTGAAGCCATTCAGGAAGGGATCCTTGCTGGTATGGATATAGTACTCGTAGGTGCGTTCAATGGCATCGAATTGGGCGTGGGGAAAGTCTTCAACCGGAATTATATCGAAAACAGCAATATCATCGGGGAGCGCTTTGTTAAGCCTTTGGTTAAGGTTAAAATTCCAAGCTTTGTCAAAATCGAAATGGAAAAAGAACTGCCTGGCATGAACGCTAGCATCGGTACGTCCGCATCCTATGCAGGTGATTTTGGATTTGAGCAATTTGCTCATTGCCTCCTCGATTACCTGCTGAATGGTTATAACCCTGACTTGTCGCTGCCAACCCCTATAGTTTATACCGTTGAAAGAAATATGTGCAAAATATCGCAAATCAATTATTTTATCTTAATCATTAAATTTGAATCGATGGTATTGTTCAGCAAAACTAAGGATTTTATTGAAAAGTAATAATTATGCATTTTTAGAAGTATCATTATTTTGGGTAACTTTGCTTGGTGTACTTTTATTAATTACTCCGTTTATAATTGACCAATCATTTCTAATTCCTTTTAAATATAACAATGAGAATAAAGATATTAACAAATACCATTGCTTTACTACTTCTCCCTTTAATAACTTTACCTCAAAGCATAGCCATAAACGAGGTGATGGCTTCCAATGCCACTACCATTGCCGATGAGGATGGTGATTTTGAGGACTGGGTGGAGCTACACAACTTTGGCGGAAACGCCATTAATTTAGAGGGCTATGGGCTCTCGGATAATTATGGAAATCCATTTAAATGGGTCTTTCCCAATATTACCATTGAACCCGGACAATACCTGCTGGTATGGACATCGGGAAAGAACAGAATTGACCCAGCCTTTCCTCTTCACACCAATTTTAGCATTGGGGCTGATGGCGAAGAGATCATCCTCACCGAACCGGGTGGTACGCTGATAGATGAACTTACTCCCACCAGTATCCCCACCGATTATTCCTACGGAAAATATCCCAACGGCACAGGCGAATGGAGGTACTTTACCTCAGCAACTCCCGGAGCTGCCAACATTGGACCCGGTTACGGCTTTCTGCTCTCTCCGCTTCAACTCTCACACCCCGATGGCATTTACCTTAATACCATTGAAGTTGCGATATCCAGCCTTGATGAGGGGACACAGATCTACTACACACTCGATGGCTCTGAACCCAGCCAAAGTTCTACACCCTACGAAGGTCCCGTTTCCATATCCAGCCGAATAGGTGAGCCCAACGACATTTCAATGATACCAACCAACAATAATAATGATCCTGGTCCACCATACTACGAGGGATGGCAACCACCGCTAGGTGAAGTGTTTAAGATAAATATACTGAGGGCAAGGGCGTTTCATCCGGAGGCTCCACCAAGTAGGGTCTCATCATACTCATATCTTATTGACACTGATGGATTCAATCGCTATTCGCTGCCCATCTTCTCCATATCTACCCACAGGGATAACCTTTTCGATGATGAGATTGGTATTTATGTACACGGGAACTACAACAACTACTTTCAGGATGGTATTGAATGGGAACGACCTGCCAACATAACGTTTTTCGAAACGAATGGCTCCTTCGCATTCAAGGAGGATGTAGTTATCAGGTTACATGGCAATACTACCCGTAGCCGTCCACGCAAATCCATAAGGGTTTGCTCACGTGCAGAGTATGGCAATAGCTGGATGAACTATCAGCTTTTTCCCGATAAGCAGGTAGATATGTTTAAACGGTTTATTCTCCGCAATTCGGGTAACGATTGGGACTGGGCTGTTTTCCGCGATGCATTCATTCAATACCTTGCAAAGGATCTACACGTTGAAACGCAATACTATCGTCCCTCGATAGTTTTCATCAATGGTGAATACTGGGGGATACACAATGTTCGGGATCGTTACGATGAGCACTACATATACTCCCACTACGGTATTGAGGAGGACGAGATGACAATAATGGAGAACAATTCACAGTTCAAGTTTGGGGATCCGGCAGGAGTAGCCCACTACAACAGCATGCTTAACTACCTTGAATCCAACGATATTTCGCAGAACGCCCATTTCGAAGCGATAAAAACCAGGATTGATGTGGAGAGTTTCATCGATTTTCAGCTTACGCATATCTTTTCCATGAATACCGATTGGCCGGGCAATAACTCGCTCTACTGGAGATATATACGAGAAGGATACGATCCCAATGCCCCCGCGGGAAAAGATGGCCGATGGAGATGGATGATCCTTGATACCGATTTTGGCTTTGGACTCCCCTTTTTCTACGTTCCCGGTGTTGATGAGGGTCCCGCACATAACACACTAGCAATGGCAACCGAAGAAAATGGGCCCGGCTGGCCGAATCCACCATGGTCAACCTTTATGCTTCGCCGCCTGCTTACCAATCAAACCTTTAAATACCAATTCATCAATCGCTACTGCGATTTGCTCAACACAACCTTCAGCAGCGAGCATGTGATCTCCCTTATCGATTCCATAAGTGGACTGCTTGAGCCTGAGATGCAGGAGCATATCAATCGCTGGCGCAGACCTCCATCCATGAGCGAATGGCACGATAATGTTGATGTAATGAGATCATTTGCCCAGCTACGCCCCAGCTACCAGCACGAACACTTACAGCAAAAATTTGGGCTTACAGACGAAGCCTGGGTTACCCTCAACGTTTCCAACGACATTTATGGACATATCCGCATCAATTCCATAGACATCAAATCCAGCACAATGGGTGTAACAAATCATCCATACCCTTGGGTTGGCTACTACTTTAAAGGAATCCCAATAGAACTGGAGGCTATTCCCTCACCCGGATATCAGTTCAGCCACTGGGAAGGGGCATCCAGCTCTACAAACACACTTATTAGCATTAACCCCACATCAGATATTGAGCTAACTGCACACTTCATAAAATCGGATGATCCGCAATTAATCCATTACTGGTTCTTTGGTACCAGCCTCCCAAACGATACACCTCTTGAAACCATTAATGCTACCTTTAGCCTTCTGAATGGATCATATATTGAGTACCATTCGGCTTTGGCCGGATACCCCTTCACCGAGGGTGACCCCAACTGGCGAAAAGCATCCATGGAAAGACGTAATAGCCCAACCAACATCAACTACAGACCCGAAGGCAATAGCAATGTAACTTTTGAAAATGCCAATATGCGTGGCATCCAGATTAAGCAACCATTCATCGGTGACGGAGGAGAAAACACCATGATATTCCATGCATCCACCAAAGGTTTCGAAGATATTGTATTCAGATTTGCAGCCAAGGACGAAGGAGCTGCGGATGATCTTATTGTTGATTACTCCATTTCAATGGACGAACCACAATGGGTTAACACCGGATTGGAAACCACTACCTTTCCTCTCCAATCCGAATATCAACTTTTTGAAATTGATTTCTCCGAAATTGATGAAATATCCAACAATCCACATTTAAAAATCCGTATTCGTTTTGATGGCGATGATATGGCGGTGGATGAAGGCAACAGGGTTACATTCAACAACTTCAGCGTTGATGGTGTATCGTTAACGGCATACACGATTATCTCAACTTCAGGTTCGCACGGCACAATAGTTCCTTTTGGGAACATTAGCGTTTACGAAGGCGACAATCAATCTTTTACCATTACTCCAGATGGTGATTATGCTATTGAGGATATACTTGTTAATGGTAATAGCGTATTGGATGATGTGGATATTGACGAAAATGGAATTGCAGTTTATGAATTTACAAACGTTACTTCCAATCAAACCATCCATGCAACGTTCAATCCGTTAACCAACGTGCAAATCAGCAAAATTAATTTTGACATATTGATCTATCCCAATCCCAGCAATGGAGAGTTGAGGATTGCATCCTCGTCAACTATTACAAGGATCGAAATCGTGAGCCTTATGGGCAGAGTTGTGCATAGCGAGATAGCAAATTCTCGAGAATTGTTATTAAACCTGAGTGCTCTAAATGATGGATTATACATTGCCAGAATCCAAACTGTGAATGGTTTTATCGCAAAAAAAATTAAAATAAGTAATTAAATAGTTTTCAATAAAATAGTTGGTTTAATGCTTTTTAACAAGTATTAACCATTGCATTTTAAAAAAAAACCATTGTTTAAGCTTATGTTTAATTAATGATATTACCTTTGCGCCGACCTCCAAATTTTTATCTCATATTTCTGTGGTTAACAACTTAAATTTAAATTATTTAGCAATATAATGAACCCCTTACGAATTGGTAATTACATTATTCCAATTCCCATAATTCAAGGTGGAATGGGAGTAGGAATTTCTCTTTCAGGTATGGCAGCAGCAGTGGCCAATGAGGGAGGTGTTGGAGTGATATCAAGTGCTGGGCTGGGATTGCTTTACCGCAACTTGGCTGCCAACTTTTTGGAAGCAAGCATTGAAGGGCTAAGAGAAGAACTTCGTAAAGCACGCGAAAAAACACTTGGTGTAATTGGTGTGAATGTTATGGTAGCCATGTCAAATTTTGCCGATATGGTTAGGACTGCCGTTGCCGAAAAAGTTGATATTATTTTTAGCGGTGCAGGTTTACCCTTAGACATGCCAAGCTATCTTAAATCCGATAGCAAAACTCAACTTGTCCCCATTGTTTCATCGGGGCGGGCAGCCAAAATCATCTGCGAGAAGTGGAAGAAGGATTACGATTACCTTCCGGGAGCCATTGTGGTTGAGGGGCCAAAAGCAGGAGGCCATCTTGGCTTCAAGCCGGAGCAAATTGAAGATGAGAACTACTCACTGGAGCATTTAATTCCTGAGGTTGTTTCAACTGTTAGGGTATTCGAAGATTTATACAACGTTAAAATACCTGTGATTGCAGCAGGGGGAATTTATACAGGACAGAATATTCGCGATATAATGAGATTAGGTGCCTCAGGGGTGCAAATGGGAACTCGCTTTGTCACAACCATTGAGTGTGACGCTTCCGATGCCTTTAAGCAAACCTACATTAATGCTAAGGCAGAGGATATTCAGATCATCAAAAGCCCGGTTGGAATGCCCGGCAGGGCTATTGGCAACACCTTTCTCGACAAGGTAAAACTTGGCATCAAACACCCCATTCGATGCCCGTTTAAATGCATCAAAACCTGCGAGGTGAGCTCTAGTCCATACTGCATCATTTCCGCACTATTCAATGCATTTAAAGGAAAGTTTAATAATGGATATGCTTTTGCTGGGACCAATGCCTACCTAGCCCAAAAAATTATTTCGATAAAGGAAACTTTCAATGAGATTATTAAAGAATATGCTGATAACAAGTAGCTTATATCATTGATAATATTAAAAAAACTTCGGCATATTTAAATAACGCTACATTCTGCTAAATCATAAATAGAATGTAGATTTGCACAACTTTTTTTTAATTGCATGTTTCAAAATATTTGCAAATCGCCCTACCTTGCATACATCGCACTGATTATTGGCATTCTATGCATTGGTTTTTCGGCCATTTTTGTTAAAATTGCTAACGTTCCAGGATCGGTATCATCCTTTTATAGGTTATTTATTGCAGCCATAGCCATTATTCCCTTATGGGCTTACAGAGGAATGAGAATTCCTTCAAACAGGGATCTTTGGCTGATTTTGGGTGGTGCCGTTTTTTTTTCATTCGACCTCTTTCTGTGGAACACTGCAATCCTATTAACTTCAGCAGCTTCAGCCACCTTACTTGCCAACAATGCACCTATTTGGGTTGGTTTGATATCGCTTGTAGTATTTAAGGAGCGTCTTCCTCGTAAATTTTGGTTTGGACTCTTAATTGCCATACTAGGTCTTAACGTTTTAATTGGGTTTGAAGCATGGCAGACCATGACATTCAACCGCGGAGATATGCTCTCGCTGATTGCAGGCTTTTTTTATGCATTGTATCTACTCTTCACCTTCGATTCACGAAAAAGGGTTGATACCGTTACCTTTATGACCTTCTCTGTTGTATTCATGATGATCATGCTTTTCTTCACAAATCTATTTCTAGGTAATCCCTTCGGGGGATTTTCTTCAAAAACTTGGATTGCACTATTGGGTCTTGGACTAATAGCCCATTTTGGGGGATGGATCTCCATCAATTACGCGTTGGGGCATCTGGTGGGTGCCAATGTATCGGTAACTTTGTTGTCGCAGACTATAATTACAGCTTTACTTGCCCTTTTTATTCTTGGCGAAAACCTAAGCATCAATCAGATAGTTGGAGGATTGCTGGTTTTATGTGGTATATATATTGTAAATCGCCGAAAGGCAAAGGCTAATTAAACTCAATAGAGATATGCTATACTAGTTTGCATGTATTCTATAAAAAATTTAAACTTTTTTAACCTATAAATTTCATTATAGTTTTGATCAACTCAGCACTATCGATGGGTTTCGACAGATAGGCATTACAACCTGATTCAATGGCTTTTTCTGCATCAACCGAAAAGGCGTATGCAGTCTGAGCAATTATAGGTAATTGTTTTCTTATTTTTCTTATCTCCCTAGTGGCATCCAGCCCATTAATCTTAGGTAACTTGATATCCATTAGCACAACATCAATGGATTCATTTTGTTTGCATACCTCAATCGCATCAACACCATTAGTTACTGAAATGATGTTAACCCCCATTTCATTGAGTATCTCTGAAAGAAAGAAAAGATTAGGTTCATCATCTTCAGCTATGAGAATTGTTTTATTGGTTAAGTTGTATGTTTTTTTTGAAAAATCCTTTGACACCTTATGATCTTCATTGGTAGAGCTATAAGGAATGGTAAACGAAAATGTGGAGCCTTTACCCTCTTCGGATTCAACCCAAATTTTCCCTCCAAGTAATTCAACATAAGCTTTAGAAATGGGCAAACCCAACCCAGTACCCTTACGACTATCCATTGTTGCCTCTTCAACCTGACGAAAACGTTCAAAAATTATATCGATAGCATTTGAGGGTATGCCAATACCCGTATCTCTTACAAAAAAGACCAGGTTGTTTCCAGCAAGTTCATATCCATATTCAATATATCCCTTATGGGTAAACTTTGCAGAATTTGAAAGTAGGTTGGTAATAATTTGCTTCAGCTTGATCTCATCACTTATTACTTGACAGCCATTATCAGGTAGCCCTTTCTTACAAAAAAGGTCTATTTTTTTGGAGTCCAACACAATGGTAAAAGTGTTCATCATATCATCAAGCATGGCATTGAGCGAGAACTTGCTTTGGTTTATTGTTACAAGCCCTGATTCAATTTTTGAGATATCCACTATATCATTAATGATTCTCAGCAATTGTTGTGCATTTGAATTAATGATATCGATGTAACTATTCTTTTTCTGATCGTCAACACTGTAATGCGAAAGCAACTTTGAGAAACCACATATTGCATTCATGGGTGTTCGTATCTCGTGGCTCATATTGGCAAGGAAAGCCGTTTTTAGGCGATCACTTTCCTCTGCTTTCAATTTTGCATTTTGAAGATCAATATTTAATCGTCTATACTCCTTGTTCTGTGCTTCTATCTCCTTTGCCTTTTCTTGAAGAAGAAGTTCTACATTTTTCCGTTCAGTGATATCAGTTATTGTACCAATATATTCAATAATCTCATCATTCACAATATCTGGTATTGCATCACCCATTACCCATGTAATTGTTCCATCAGGCTTGAGAAATCGATACTCTGCTTCAGACTTAGTTACTTCTTTCGTACGTTCAATCCATCCCTTTTTAATGGCCTCACGATCATCAGGATGAACAGCTTTTAGCCATCCATCGCCAAGAGCTTGCTCAAAGGAAAGCCCTGAAAGTTCGCACCACTTTGGGTTAACATAGGTTGTATAACCGTCGGCTCTTGTACGAAAAATCCCTACAGGTGCCATCTGAGCTAAAGTTTTAAAAAGTTGTTGGCTCTCAATGAGTGCTTTTTCCGCTTTCTTAAACTCTGTAATATCCTCTGCAAATCCACAAACATATTCCTGCTGTCCAATGCGTAAATAAAAAGCCTTTATCTTCTTTACCAACTTGCGCCCATCCTTAGTATAGTGATAGGTTTCAAAAGTTGGCAACTCTTTCTCCTTCAATTGCTCAAAGTGTTCGTAGTACATCGAGCCATAAACAGGATCGAATAGGTTAATTCCCCCAATAATCAACTCTTCATAAGTATAGATCAAACTGTTAACTACGGCTTTGTTTACATATACCAACCTTCCATTAGGGGAAACAAGATAAACTTCTTGCCGGATATTATCGACCATAAACTGAAACTTCAATAGTTCATTTTGAGATAGCTTGTGCTCCATTAACAGTGCCTGCAATTGATTGTTAAGTGCTTCCAATTCCTGGTTTTTTTCTGTTAAATCGTTAGTTTTTGCTTTGACTCTTAGCCTTAGTAGGTGGGTAAAAAGAATCAATAAAAAAAGCAATGCAATGGTAATTGCAAAAAGCCATATCAGGTAATCTGGAATAGCGTACTTAGTGTACTCATCCAACCATTTGTTTATTGAACTGTAGTATACCGATCCTGGGTCGTTCTTCATACTGATCATATTCCTATCAATGGCGGCTAAGATATCTTTATCACCATTTTTGGGGAAAGCGAAGTAAACCTCAGCAGGTCGGAGAATAATTGAAGTGGGCCACACATCTTTATCCCTCTGGTGTGAGAAATAAAAAAACCTGGAAGCAACAAATACATCTGCATCTCCATTTTTAAGCGACTGGATGGCTGTTGGATAATCGGAATATGCTTTAAGAATATAATCTAAGTTGAATAATTTTTTTACATCATTTAGCATATAATCATGCTGAATAGTATTTTCTACTACAGTAATTCTTTTGCCTTCTAAATCAAAAACAGATTTTATAAGCGATTCCTTGAGGGTAAATACCTCCAGCCAATCATCAATAACAAATATATTGCTAAGGGAAAATCTTTCTGCCCTTTCCTGAGAATAGGAAACATCCAGAAGTATATCGATCTCTGAATCATCAAGTCGTTTAAGATTTTCAGTCCATGTCCCGAAAACATAAATCAATTCCCATTTCTCATTTTTTGCAATTTCTTCAACTATATCGATAAATATTCCTTGGGGTTTACCCTTATCATTTAGGAATACCTTGGGACTATTTTGATAAATTCCAACCCTTACGGTTGTTGCAAAGGCAACATGATTGATAAGAATCAGTAAAAATACCTTAATACAAACCCTTACAACATGAATCCTCATCTGAAAAAAAATTTAATTGTAATTTTAAAACTGTATAAAAAAATGCTTTTCTAATTTATATGCCAATATATTAAAAAAAAATTTCAATTATTACCTTATTCTCTGCATAATTAATACATTAGCTTATAATCGTTTTAATATAAAATTTTAAGTATATGTACAACAAAATCATTATCAACATCAAGCCCATGGGATTTATGTGGAACACCATCGATCCTTTCCTTTTCTGTGTGCATCACCTCGACCACTACCCAAAGGGCAATAAAGAAATGGGACCTGATGCCTCTCTTGCAGGCAGATACCTAGGACAAGACTTCACCATTAAGGATGGATGGCGGATGTATCATGGAGAACGAGTTCCAGGCTTTCCTGCTCATCCGCATCGCGGATTCGAAACCGTTACGGTTGTTCTTAAAGGCTTTGTTGACCATTCCGATTCGCATGGCGCAGCAGGACGGTATGGCTTTGGAGATGTGCAGTGGATGACTGCCGGTGCTGGGCTTCAGCACTGCGAGATGTTTCCGCTTATAAATCGAGATAAGGATAATCCTCTTGAACTTTTTCAGATTTGGCTAAACCTTCCCAAATCACGAAAATTCTGTGAGCCCCATTTTAAAATGCTATGGGCAGAGGAGATTCCCGAAGTTATTGCAAAGGATAATAACGGGAAGAAGATTGTAATAACCCTAATAGCAGGAAAGTACGGCGACCGGATGGCTCCAAGTCCTGCACCCGATTCATGGGCTGCCGATTCCGAAAATGAGGTGGCTATTTGGCCAGTTACAATGGAGGCTGGTGCTAAGTGGGTTATACCTTCGGCATCGACTGAAGTTCAAAGAACGCTTTACTTCTATAAGGGTGATTCTATAAAAGTTGCAGGCATAGATATTTCTCCAATGAATTCTGTTGAGATGTTTGCCGGGCAGGATGTTGTGGTGGAAAGTGGTGCAAAAGATTGCTTTATGTTACTTCTGCAAGGCAAACCCATAAATGAACCAGTTGTTCAGCACGGGCCGTTTGTAATGAATACGCTTCAGGATATTCAACAGGCAATCCACGATTATCATTCAACCCAGTTTGGGGGATGGCCTTGGGAGAATTACGATCATGTACACCCTCGCGAAAAGGGAAGATTTGCGAAGTACAGCAATGGTAACGAGGAAAATCGAGACTAATATCTTATGATATAAAGCATTATGTTGATGAAGCGACAGAAGTAAAACCTTCTACAATTCTTTGGAAAATGAACCAATTTAATCCTTTAGTAGAGAAATTGACTTGTCTCATCGAAAAATAAATACCAATTTTAATATAATGTTGGGCTAATAATCCATATCTTCGCACAATTATTTTCAAATTACTAACCTTAACATAAACTCATTTATGAAACTGCTCAAGATTTTTCTTACAAGCATTGCTGGAATAACATTGATTCTTACCAGCTGTAAAACACAAACCGTTAACGTTGATATTAAAACTGAAATTGATAGTGTAAGCTATGCCCTTGGCATAAACATGGCCGACAACTTGAATCGTATGGAATTTACTGACTTCAATGTTTTAGCAATTGCCAAAGGGATTCAAGATGGTATTTCGGAGAAAGGTGGCTCAATTACCAACGAGGATGCCATTGTTATTCTAAACACATACTTCACCAACGTACAGGAACGAAGGGCAAGGGCAATCCTTGAAGAAGGGAAAAAATTTCTTGAAGAGAATGCTAAAAATGAAGGCGTAATCGTTGATAGCACCGGTCTTCAATATAGGGTTATTGTTGAGGGCACTGGTCCGAAACCCAATGCTGAAAATAAGGTTAGAGTTCACTATCGCGGTACGCTTATCGACGGAACTGAATTTGACTCTTCCTATGGAAGGGGTGAACCAGCCGAATTTAAACTTAATCAGGTGATTAGAGGTTGGACATTAGGTCTTCAAAAAATGAGCGTCGGTTCAAAGTATATGCTATACATCCCAACTGAATTGGGTTACGGCGAGAGAGTAAGACCCGGTGGAATCATTAAGCCCAACTCGGCGTTAATTTTCGAGGTAGAATTGCTCGATATTATTGAATAGTTTTTTATTTTTGTTAAAAATTATTTTAAACTCACGGCTTACAGGGTCGGGTAGAAAACCTACCCGACCTTTTTAAATGTAAACAACCCCAATATTATGGAAATAACAGGAAAACTAGTCAACAAATTACCCCAACAAAGTGGTGAGGGTAAAAATGGCACATGGGTAAAGCAAGAATTTATTGTTGAAACTCAAGATCAATTTCCCCGCAAAGTATGCATCGCCCTATGGGGCGATAAGGTTCGCGATCTTGATCCCATACAAATTGGCGATTCCATAAAAGTTGCAGTTAATGTGGAATCGAGGGAGTTCAATGGCAAATGGTATACCGATGTTAAAGCCTGGAGACTTGAAAAACAGGATTCCTCAAATCAAATGGGTATTAACGTAATTCCTCCTATGCCCGGTATTGATGAAACACCCCCATTTATACCCGACAACATAACAACAGAGGAGGGTGATGACCTGCCATTCTAAATTTTTCCATTCGCAAAAACATAAAGATCACAGCAGTATGTTCTGATCTTTTTTTATCCTTTAACCGAATAACCTTTTGTTTAAAAATATTTTTTATTTAGCTAAACAATAATTTTTTGTCATTGTTAATAATCTAAAAATTTAAATTTTGTGCAACTTCATTTTTTATTTGTAACACCACTTATACAATGAAAAACCTTTTTACCATTTTTCTTTTGCTTACAATAACCTCACTTGCTAGAGGACAGAACACAGGTTCGCTTCAAGGGCGTGTGGTAAATAGACAGAACAACGAACCAGTACCCTTTGCCAATATCGTTATTTGGGGAACCAACATTGGATCATCCTCCGACTTCGATGGCAATTATCTGTTTGCAGGCCTTGAACCTGGATTTGTTGAGCTAAGAGTTTCGGCGGTAGGATTTAAACCTTTCGTTTCTCCTTCAATAATGATTACCAATGCCCGTACGGCGTTTCTTGATATTGAGCTGGAAGAAACATCGGTTGAACTTGAAGGAGTTGTTATTAAGGCTAGTATGTATAGACGTAATGAGGAAAGTCCCGTCTCACTCCAACGTATTGGAATTAGCGAAATTGAGAAGAACCCTGGTGGCAACCGCGATATCAGCCGTGTAATCCAATCGCTACCCGGAGTAGCCTCAACTCCTGCTTACCGCAACGATGTAATCGTGCGTGGTGGCGGACCCAGCGAAAATACCTTCTACCTCGATGGAGTGGAAATCCCCAACCTAAACCATTTTGCAACGCAAGGCGCATCGGGAGGACCTGTGGGTATAATAAATGCCGATTTTATTCGCGAAGCTAATTTTTACTCAGGAGCTTTTCCCGCATCAAAGGGCAACTCGTTGAGTTCGGTGCTAGATTTTAGGCAGATAGATGGAAATAGCGAGCGTATGAAGTATAAGGGTGCTGTAGGAGCCAGCGACATGGCACTTACCCTTGATGGACCAATTTCCGATAATACTACATTCATATTCTCTGCCCGTCGTTCCTACCTTCAGTTTCTATTCAGTGCCATCGGATTGCCTTTCCTGCCAACTTACAACGATTTTCAGTTTAAGACCCGAACCCGCATCGATGAAAGGAATGAGATAACCGTACTTGGAATTGGTGCCATTGATCAATTTAGCCTGAACACTGGACTTGAAAACCCAACTGCAGATCAACGGTATATCCTTAGCTATGTGCCTGTGAATACACAATGGAACTATACCAATGGTATTGTATACAAGCATTTCAGGGATAAAAGTTATGATACATGGGTCATAAGCCGTAACATGCTTAACAACCGGCAATACAAATACAGAGACAATGATGAGAATGACATGAAGTTACTCGACTACATATCGCAGGAATCTGAGAATAAATTTCGTTACGAACATGACAGGCGTTTTAGCAACGGCTCCAAGATTAACGTGGGGAGTGGGTTTCAACATTCACGATATACCAATGATACCTATCGAGCATTTTTTAGCAATGGAGCCACAGATTTTATTAATTACAGTTCCAAACTGCATATCTTTTCATGGAGTATATTCGGACAATACAGCCAATCGTTTCTTGCAGATCGGTTAAATCTATCGTTTGGGCTGAGGGCCGATGCCAATAGCTATTCATCGCACATGAGCAATATGCTCAACCAAATAAGCCCAAGGTTTGCGGGCTCATATGAAGTTAGAAACGATCTGTACGCAAATTTCAACGTTGGTCGCTACTACCAGAGGCCACCCTACACCATGTTGGGATACAGGCTTACAGATGGAACCCTGGTAAATAAAGAGAATGATCTGAAATATATTCGTGCTGATCACTTTGTTGGTGGTTTTGAGTGGATTCCAACAGCCAATAGCCGATTAACCCTCGAAGGGTTTTTAAAATGGTATCAAAATTATCCTTTTTCACTTACTGATTCTATTTCCCTTGCCAGCAAGGGTGCCGATTTCGGAACCTTTGGTGACGAAGCAGTAACCTCAACAGCCTCTGGTAGGGCATATGGAGTTGAGCTTTTATATCGCTCACGCGATGTTTTTGGCTTTAACACCATACTGGCATACACCCTGGTTTGGAGTGATTCGGAGAATACCATACCTACACTATCAGGGAATTGGGTACCAACCGCTTGGGACAATAGGCATATACTAACCCTTACTGCAACCCGAAGTTTTAATAAGGATTGGGATTTTGGCTTTAAATGGCGATACGTGGGTGGTTCCCCTTATACACCTTGGGATATTGAAACATCTTCCCAAATTCAGGCTTGGGATGCTCAAGGCAGAGGATATCTGGACTATAGCAGATTTAACACCCTCAGACTGGGCGCATTCCATCAACTCGATGTTAGGGTAGATAAGATGTTTTACCTGAAAAATTGGACCCTCAACTTCTACGTAGATATACAAAATCTTTATGGGTTTGCCGGCGATCAGCCCGATAGAATTATTGTTCAGGTTGATGACAATGGTAACAGGGTGATTGAAAATGGTAGGTATGTTCTCGAAACCATTCCTAACGCTGGGAGTGGTACCATCCTACCAACTGTTGGAATTATTGTAGAATTTTAAAAAAATAAAAAAATTAATCATTTAATTATGAAATACATAATCATAACAATACTGACCCTGGGTCTTTTGACATCATGCATAACAACTCCTAAAGGAAAAATTGATGAGAAAACTGAGAACTTATCTACACTTCCTTTCACAGAAGGAGTCCCAATACGAATTGATTTTGAGAAGGGAAAAGAGTTCTACTATCCCCTAATAGTATTCTGGATTGAGGACATGGATGGTAATTTCATCGAGACAATTTATGCATCGCAGTCTATAGCAACAGGAACTTTTCGCTACGGAGTGGCACAGGGTGGAAAATGGACGGCCGGTGAGCGTCGCCGTCAGGCTGCTCTCCCTTACTGGGGACATAGAAGGGGCATAAAAGCCCCCGATGGGCTTTACTTACCCACTCCGCAAGAGCCCCTACCCGATGCCATTACAGGAGCAACTCCAAAGTCCAATTTTCAGCTCACAACATCAGTTAAACCTGATTTGCAGAGATTTAAAATTTTTATGGAGATAAATCAAACGTGGGACTGGAATCATCACTGGCACAACAATCTTTATCCCGATGATGAGGAGTACAAAACCAGCTGTCAGCCGGCGCTAGTTTACATGGCCGAGGTTGACTTAACTGCAAGTACAAAGGAGTTTGAGTTGAATCCCATTGGGCACAGCCATCCTTCGGGAAAAACCGGTGAATTATTTCCCGATCTTAACACGCTTACAACCGCTCTACAAATTGCTAAAAAGGTAGTAGTTAAAGTGGTAGGATTTGATTAGCTTCGATTTTTTTCGTATTTTTATGGCATGAAAACTACGAAAAACAAGCATATTCTCATTTCTGGTGCAACAGGATTAATTGGTAAAGCCCTTACTAAATCCCTTATCAACGAGGGATACAACGTAATGGTGTTAACCCGTTTCCCAAAAGTTGTTGACAATGAATTCCCCGAAAAGGTTAATTATATTGAATGGAATGGCATTTTCACAACCTGGCTTGTACGTGAAGTTGAAAAAAGTTTTGCAGTAATAAACCTTGCTGGTGAGGGAATAGCCGATAAACGATGGGGCAGAAAACGTAGGCTAACACTTATTAAAAGCAGGTTAAGCAGTGCCAGAGCTCTTGCAAAAGCTTGTCATTACGCTAAAAAGAAGCCTGAAGTTTTTATTCAAGCTTCAGCAATTGGTTACTACCCCTTCTCTTCATCCGAGGTATTCAATGAGGATTCTCCTGCTGGCGATTCTTTCCTTTCAAATCTTGCTGTGGATTGGGAAGCTGTAGCTAAGAATGATGTACCCAAAGAGATAAGGTTGGTAATAATTCGTACCGGAATAGTGCTTTCAAAACATGGAGGATTCTTACCAAAATTGGTAAGACCAATTAAATTATTGGCAGGAGGTTGGTTTGGCAATGGACAACAGGTAATGTCGTGGATTCATATTCAGGATGAAGTAAATGCAATAATGTTTCTGATGGAAAACTCCAAGGCAAAAGGACCCTTCAACCTTATTGCCCCCAATCCAATATCACAGAAAGAGTTAGTTCGTAAAATAGCCATTCGCCTTAAACGTCCTGCTTGGATTAGCATCCCAAGCTTTATTACAAAAGCGATATATGGACAAATGGGTAAAGAATTAATGCTGGCAAGTCAAAACGTCGAACCCAAAAAGCTAATTGATAATGGCTTTTCATTCTCATTTCCAACCATTGATAGCGCCATAGAGAATTTGCTTTAATATATCATAACCCTACACTAACCTGTACTCTTCAGTTTTGTAATTCTGATTAAATCAACCTTTTTTTTAATACTTAACGCATTAGCATCATGGAATTTAACTCATTTTATGAGTTTTATTCTTAGTCGAATCCCCTCAAAATGACTATCTTTGCATTATAATGAAATCTTATTCAAAAGGCTATTCTTAAAATTTATAATTGAATATTCAATTAGGGTAGTAACAAGAGTATAATTATTAATACGAATTAACAGTTGAACAAACTACTTCATAATCATCTTTGTGAACCTTAGTGTCATAGTGCCTTAGTGGCAATTATTACACTAGCCACAATGGTACATAGGCACGAAGTTTCACAAAAAAATCAATTTATTATCAATTATATATGATTATTGTTTTTCATTTTAAACTGTTAATTCTTATTAATAATAAGCACTAATCGCTCTTTAAATTTTTATTGAAATTTAGTTTATTATGGTTTATTATCCCGAAAAAATTGCGCTATCAGCAAAATCATTGGTATTGCTCCGTAGGCTGTTCAAGGAAAATCCTCGGTTGCTCGAAATCTATAAAAAATCTGAAACATCGAAGGAAGCCGAAGAAAAAGTGAAAGAATGGGCGCTGGAAGTAATACGGGAAAATAAAGCAGCACTGCATTTTTATACTGGAATTGAAAGCGGAAGGGATGGTTTTGAGAGGTTAAGGTGGAAGGATTTTGCTGCCATTCGCATACTCGACTATATCAACAACTCAGGCCGTGAGTTTTCTAACCCCTATCGCAATGACGAAAAAACAATCAATGAGCCATTTAACCTATTATGGTTAGGAATAAAGAATGGAACCGGTGGTGCAAAACCACTTTTCTTTGAAGATATGATCCAACTTTTTCGTCAGCTCGAAGGAGGTTTACCTCAAACCAAACCATCTGACGAAGAACTGGATGATTGGATGAATAGATGGCATCATGGGCTTGATCCCGAAATAGTAAAAATAAGGGAGGAGAATAAGGAAAGAATCATAAAAATTTTGGTTGACAAAATTCATAGCTGTGAGATTGGCGATACCAGCTTTTGCTTTGATGAAGGGCTAACGCTCGAAGAAAAATTGAATAAAATGCGTGAGTGGTGGAACGATCATAAGTTTCACCTAAGATATGCCGTTCGAACACCGAGTCTGCTTAACGAACTTCTTGATTATTCGCTCGACCTCGAAACCCAAAAATTACTGGAAAAAGCCGAGCAAAAAGGCATTCCCTTTTTTGTAAATCCCTACTATTTGTCGCTTCTCAACACCCACACACCCGATTTTACGGCTGGCTCTGACTTGGCCATAAGGCACTACGTTATATACAGCAAACCCCTGATTGATCAGTTTGGAAATATTAGCGCATGGGAAAAGGAGGATCAGGTTAAACCGGGCAAACCCAATGCAGCCGGATGGCTGCTCCCATCAAAACGTTGCGTTCACAGAAGATATCCCGAGGTGGCTATCCTAATCCCCGACACCATGGGTAGAGCTTGTGGAGGGCTTTGTGTTTCGTGCCAAAGAATGTATGACTTTCAGCGGGGTAATCTAAACTTCAACCTCTCAAAGTTGAAACCCAACGAAACATGGGATGAAAAACTTCTGCGTTTACTTGAATACTGGGAAAAGGATACCCAGTTACGCGATATCCTAATCACCGGTGGTGATGCGCTGATGAGCAGGGACAAGTCGCTGGAGACAATTCTGGAAGCGGTATACCAAATGGCAAAGCGAAAGGTTGAAGCCAACAGGCAAAGGCCCGATGGCGAAAAGTACGCCGAAATTCAGCGAATTCGCCTGGGAACAAGACTGCTAGCCTACCTCCCCCAAAGGGTAACCCCCGATTTAATCAGCATACTGAGTGATTTCAAGAAAAAGGCATCTGCCGTTGGGGTTAAGCAATTTGTAATACAAACCCATTTCGAATCGCCTATGGAGGTTACCCCTGAATCGAAGCAGGCAGTTGAAAGGCTTGTATCCATTGGCTGGACAGTTACAAACCAGCTGGTTTTTACCTCAGCTGCATCTAGACGTGGGCACACCGCAATGCTACGCAAGGTGCTCAACGATATAGGAGTAATTACCTACTACACATTTTCCGTTAAAGGATACCTGGAGAATACCTTTAACTATGCCACCAACGCAAGGGCGGTTCAAGAGCAGGTGGAGGAAAAGGTGTACGGTACGATACCCGCCGAATACACCAAAGAGATCAAGCGATTCCCCCTTGAGGCTGAAAATATGGTGAAAAACCTTAAAGAATTAAGGACAAAAGCAAATATCCCGTTCCTGGCTACCGATCGCAACGTTATAAACCTTCCCGGTGTTGGCAAGAGCTTAACCTTCCGAACCATTGGGATAACCCGTTGGGGGAGAAGAATTCTTGAGTTCGACCACGATCACACCCGTTGGCACAGCCCCATCATCAACAAGATAGGAAAGGTTGTTATCATTGAGTCAAAACCCATAGGTGAGTACCTACACCAACTCGAGGATATGGGAGAAAACGTGAAAGAGTACGAAAACGTGTGGGGTTACTCCATTGGTGAAACTGAACCCCGTCTTTCTATCTTTGAATACCCTGAACTTGGCTATAAAATAACCGATAGAATGACTAATCTTGAAATTTAACAGATAATTATTTTGTAAGCCCTTCGATTTCTTGAGGTTGTCCTTTTCAACGAATATAGGTTTCAATCACAGTACTAATAGCCTTCTGGCACACAGGGCAAAAAGACTTAGCCTCGTTGCTCTTCATACGGCAATCGATAAATGGTCGGTATACCCCTTTGTGTATATAACCACCCCCCTCAAAAACACCTACCTTATCAATAAACTTCTTTGTATCCGGAGTTGGAATAGGTGTATCCTTATCAATTAGCTCTGCCCATTTGCTCTGAAAATCAACCAGTGTTGTAAGGTTGGGCTCCCAGGGCTCCACGTTCAGGGGATAAAAGTCCTGGTAGGCAACATCCGACGTGTAATACTCATCGCCCAGTCCTGCCAAACCATGTCCAAACTCATGGATAAAAACAATACCAGACAGTTCATGGTCAGCAGTGACCATGCTGTAATGGTTATAAATTCCACCACCACCATAATCGCTGGTGTTAACCAGAATGTAAACCAGATCGCCAGGCACTTGGGCAGCAATATCCATAACCCTGTGAAAACGGGTAGTGGTTAGATATCTATCTATGCCAAAGGTGTAAAACTCCGATTGGGTGGAAGTGGTATTCCAATAGCCCGTTCCGGGGTTTGAAGGCCCAACCCCATCAGATACCGATTCAACAGCCCAAATATTGATTCCATCAGCAAATTCGCTGAATGGGGGTTGGGAAAAGAGGAAATCAGCAAAACGTTTTACATCAGCCTTAAACTTATCCATATCCTCACCGGTATAACCCTCAGCAATAAAGGCAATATCGAGTTTTTGATTGTGATGACCGTTATCAACTATCTTAATGCTTGGAATGGGTTTAGGAGCCCTACGGTTGATGAAGATGCTACTGGGATCCACCTCAAACTTGTATAGCTCAGTAAATACTCCACTCCTATCCCTGAATTCAAATGATATCTGAACCTTTTGCCTGGGAAATGGAATGCGGGTTACCTGCTCAAAGGCTCTGGCTAAATATTTGGCTTCGGGTGTGGTTTGCCATTCCTGAAAGAGAGTGCAAAAACCCTGTGAGTATATCAGTGTTCCACCCTGTAATTCGGTTACCATAACCCGATGGGTTCCAAAACCCAACTGATCGATCAACGAAAAATGGGAACCACTCCAAAAAGGTTCCTCTCGCAAGTCGTTCAGGAAGAATTGCTGAGTATTGGCATCGCCAGCAAGGAAATAGTCAATCCTTAAAGCCTTATTCTCAAACCATTGATCAAAGTCATCCTGAGAATAGCTGGAAAAAAAAGCGATAAAAGCAAACAGCCATAAAAGGAAAAATCTAGCCGATTTTTTCACTTTTTCTATAAAATAATACATCATTTTAAAAGAGTTAAATGGGATAAAACTTACTAGCTTTGAACAAAAGAAAGTTACCAATCACCCAAGGTAACTTTTTAGCACTTTACAGCGGGTAGTTTGCTTTAAGCGCTTAATGGCCTTTTCCTTTATCTGGCGCACCCGTTCGCGGGTTAAATCCAACTCTTCACCTATTTCCTCAAGGGTATGTGGATGCTTACCGCTCAAACCGAAATACAAACGCACGATGGTGGCTTCGCGATTTGTGAGGGTTAATAACGCCCTTTCAATTTCCTTGCGAAGGCTGTCATTAAGCAACCCCAGATCGGGAGGGAGCGATTCGTTTGAAAGCAGGACATCATAAAGGTTGCTTTCCTCGTCTTGTGAAAGGGGAGCATCCATGGACACATGCCGGTTCGAACTCCTTAATGCTTCCTTTATGTCGTTTGGGGCTATCTCAAGCACTTCGGAGAGTTCCTCAACAGATGGTTCTCTCTCGTATCTTTGTTCTAACTCAACGAATGCCCTATTCACCTTATTTATGGAACCAATCTTGTTCAAAGGTAGTTTTACAATCCTCGATTGTTCGGCTAGAGCCTGTAGTATTGCTTGCCTAATCCACCAAACAGCGTATGAAATGAATTTAAATCCTCGGGTTTCGTCAAACCGCTGGGCAGCTTTAATCAAACCCAGATTTCCCTCATTTATCAAATCAGGAAGGCTCAACCCTTGATTCTGATATTGCTTAGCCACAGAAACCACAAACCTAAGGTTTGCTTTTACCATGTGGTTTAGCGCTTCATGATCACCCTCCTTTAGCCTCCTTGCTAGGTTAACCTCTTCGTCGGTAGTTAAAAGATCAACCTTTCCAATCTCATGTAAATACTTGTCAAGTGAAACGGTTTCACGGTTTGTTACTTGCTTTATGATCTTTAGTTGCCTCATTACCTAAAATCATAAAAAATTTGCGCTGAATATATACATTAAAAGAAATAAAATGATATATAAATCACTTTTTTTTGTGTATTTTTAAATCATTACGCGCTATTATGCTGTTATACTGTAAAATAGGCAATAAGATACAGTATTTTCTATAATACTACCATTAATTAATATAATTCGCATTCATGTTGTTGTTTTTCTTTTATTTATGATTTTTTTCAATGCAAAAAGAAGCAACAATATTTATCAATAAATACTATTAAATGAAAATTTTATTTCCATTAATTGATGAAAACTAAAAGGTTAGATATAATGTTTGATTCATATAGTTGATATACATGCATTTATATATTATTCCTTGATTTTTTGAGCTCTTTATGTATTTTTTTTTCATTTTTTTAGGTAATAATTGGAGAAATGGTTATACTTGCAAAAATATCCCACTATTTTTTTTCGAATAATTCCTTTAAATACAAAAGGTTATATATCATTTCTCATTTGTTTTCAATTTTTTTTTAGAATATTTATTTACCACAATCACCATTTAACTTTATGTACGACATTCTAGAGCTTAACAAAAAGCTTCTCCCTGAACTAAAGGAGATTGCTAAAAATATGAATATTAAGCGGATCGAATCCCTTCGAAAGCAGGATCTAGTATACCGCATCCTCGATCAACAGGCTATTGACGCCTCGGAAAAGGATTCCAAAAAAGGAAAACCCAGGGATTTTGATCATAAGGGTAAAAAAATCGAGAAAAAGGCATTCCAAAAACCCAGTCCAACAGAAAAACCCCAAATAGCTGAATCCAATAGGAAGGAAGATGCTCAACGACCTGGCTCGCCCAACGAGAGGAGCAAACGTAAAAGGTTTACCCGCAAAAGAAAGGATGGAGGATTTGAATCAACCCAAGCTAAAATTTTCCCCAGCGAGGTATCCGAAGAGAAGAAATTACCCCTTGAGGACATTGACAAAACCTTCATGTACGATGAACCAGAACCAGACATACCACAGGATATTCCACAAATCGAAAAGGTAGAAATTGAAGCTGTTCCAAGCGCAGAGGAAGAGTTCCATCCTTCTGAGGTTCAAAAACAGGAAGACAATACTACTTTACAACAAAAAGGAGAAAACCAGTTTCGACAAGGTCAACGCGATCAGCATCATAAAAAAGGGTTTGAAAAACGAAATGGTGATCGATTCGATTTTGACGGGATCGTGAACACCACCGGAGTTCTTGAAATTATGTCCGATGGATACGGTTTCCTTCGCTCTTCGGACTACAATTACCTCAGTTCACCCGACGATGTGTACGTTTCTCAATCGCAGATCAAACTATTTGGCCTTAAAACGGGTGATACCGTTACCGGATCAATCCGCCCTCCAAAGGAGAATGAAAAGTATTTCCCCCTGATCAAGGTTATGGAGATTAACGGCAGAAGCCCCGAGTATATCCGCGATCGTATTCCCTTTGACTTTTTAACACCCCTCTTCCCTAACGAAAAGTTTACACTTCTCGGAAATGGCCAGAACAACCTGTCTGCCAGAGTTGTTGACATGTTCAGCCCTATTGGAAAAGGACAAAGAGGACTTATTGTAGCACAGCCAAAAACGGGCAAAACCATCCTCTTAAAGGATATTGCCAACTCCATTTCGGCCAACCACCCAGAAGTTTACATGATTGTTTTACTTATTGATGAGCGTCCCGAGGAGGTAACCGATATGGCACGCAGCGTAAACGCCGAGGTTGTGTCATCAACCTTCGATGAGCCTGCCGAAAGGCATGTTCGCGTAGCGAATATTGTCCTTGAAAAGGCAAAACGCCTGGTGGAGTGCGGACACGATGTGGTTATCCTGCTCGATTCGATCACACGTCTTGCCCGTGCCTTCAACACAGTGCAACCGGCATCAGGCAAGGTGCTTTCGGGTGGTGTTGATGCCAATGCGCTCCATAAGCCCAAACGCTTTTTCGGTGCCGCCCGTAAGATCGAGAATGGTGGTTCCCTCACAATTCTGGCAACTGCCCTTATCGACACCGGCAGCAAGATGGATGAGGTGATCTTTGAGGAGTTTAAGGGAACGGGTAACATGGAGCTGCAGCTCGACAGGAAACTATCCAATAAGCGAGTATACCCCGCTGTTGATATTACTGCATCCAGCACACGCAGGGAAGACCTTCTCCTTGACAGGGATACCATGAACAAGATCTGGATCCTACGCAACTACCTGGTTGACATGACCTCGGTGGAGGCCATGGAGTTCCTCCGCGATCGTTTAGTGAAGACCCAAACCAACGAGGAGTTCCTGATGTCGATGAATAGCGATATCTAATACGAGAGACCGGAGACCGAAGACGGAAGACGGGAGACGGGAGACGGAAGTTCCATGCAAAAAACTTCTGTCTTCCGTCTTCGGTCTTCTAACTTTGTTGTATCTTTGCAGGGCTAATCCATGGGGCTGACTTTGGTTTTGACTGCAAGATGAATGGATTGGTAAGCATGTCGAGCGTTGGGAAGCTGGCTCGTTAATCCCAGGACTCAGTCCGATAAACGGCAACAATAATTCTTACGCACTCGCTGCCTAGAATGTGCCAAGCACTTCAGGCTTAATCTCGTCAACTAGGTTGACGAGACGAGTAGTCTCGCGGAGGGCTTCGCCCGTTGGCGCTCCGAATCGAGGCTTCAAAACAAATGGGATAGCCACAGGATGCTCCCCGGTTCCCGTGGCGAAAAAAACAGGGGATAAGGTTTGGGTTGGTCTCTTTCCACCTGCCTAAACTCGAAAATCAAGGAAGGATAAGCATGTAGAAAGCCAGTTGGTTCCTTGTTTGGACGAGGGTTCGACCCCCTCCAGCTCCACAAAAACGAGTGCAAACGAATTCAAAACGCCTTAAAACATCTGGTTTTAGGGCGTTTTTGTTTAATCAATAAGGTTAGGATTGCATACCAATAAAACCCATCGAGGCCACTTCAATACAGCAGAATTTGGTTTTGATTGTAATGCCACTTCGGTTGCAGCTGTTTACATGCCATATTGTAATTTTTTTTAATATGAGGGTGTCTCAAAAGTTCACTGTGTGACTCAGTAAAAGACTCTGTGAACCTCTGTGGAATTTTTTATATATTGTACAACAGTGAACTACAGTGAACCACAGTGGAAACACAGAGTTCCACAGAGTAATAAATCTAATCCTTTTTGGCTTTTAAGATAGTCTCTTATTATTTTTTTAAGCTACGTAACCCACGCATTGGTTTTTTAATACATTTGCGGGTAAATTATTTTTAGCAATGGAGCTTACAGACCTTGGATATAACAGCGATTTCGAGAGTTTCAGAGCAGGGAATAACCTTAGCAACTTTGAGGTAGCCAGGGTTATTGCCGAGTATAAGGAACGTTACATTGTAAAGACTGCCATTGGGGAGTTTGACGCAGAGATTACAGGAAATATGCGCTTTACTGCTACAACCCGCGAAGACTTTCCTGCTGTGGGCGACTGGGTATCGCTGGCTATATACGAATCGGATTTTGCCATAATTCACAGCATATTCCCCCGCTTCTCAGTTATCAAAAGGCAGTCAATTAGCCAGATTGGTGAGGTTCAGGTAATCGCGGCAAATATCGATTTTGCCCTTTTGCTACAGGCACTTGACAGAGATTTCAACATCAACCGATTGGAGAGGTACCTAACAATTTGCCATTCATCTAAAGTAAAGCCAATAATTGTACTCACAAAAGCGGATTTGATTGACGATCAGAGGATTTTGGAAATAAAGGGAGGCCTAAAACAACGGGTTGAAAACATTCCTGTGATTGCCATTAGCAACCAAACTCAGAGTGGATATGATGAACTTCTCAGGTTTATTGAGAAGGGTAAAACATACTGCTTGCTTGGCTCCTCGGGGGTAGGTAAATCCACGCTGCTGAACAACCTCTCCGGGCAAACAGTAATGAAAACCGATGCCATTAGCCAGAGCACCCATAAAGGACGACATATAACCAGCCATAGAGAGCTAATAATCCTCGAAAGCGGAGGAATACTCATTGATAATCCCGGTATGCGTGAGGTTGGAATTGCCGACTCTGGCGACGGGCTGGAAACCACATTTGATAAAATTATTAACCTTTCGAATAGCTGTAAATATAAAGATTGCACTCACACCAACGAGATTGGCTGCTCAGTAATTGTGGCTGTTGAAAAGGGCGAATTGGACAGAAGTTCCTACGAGAATTACCTGAAAATGGAAAGGGAAAAAGCCCATTTTGAGAAGTCGATTGCTGAGAAACGAAAAAAGGAGAAGGTTTTTGGGAGGATTCTCAAGGACTACCATAAGAAGAATGTAAAAGATAAAAATTTTTGATTTCTCTAACATCCCAACGTAAAGATCCAAAACCTTAACTTTAAATCCCCTCAATCTATTCGCTACATTTGTCTAATTAAGAGTAGCGGAATAGAACTTTTTATGATTCAACAAAAAAACAACGATGAAGATTCTATTTGATTTTCTAAAAAATTATTATGATGGACGTTCTAAGAGTTTTTTTTTTTCTTAACTGTGCCTTGCTGCCGCTGGATAAGCTAGAGGAAGCACATGAGTTCATCGAAACTATGGATACCACAACAAATATTAAAGAGAAAAACAGGCAACTCAAGAATAATCTGCAAAAAAATTGCTGATAATCTGGTCATTACTTTAAAACTGATTGGAAAATAGTAGAAACTCCATGCAGATCACTTTAATTCCTTCTTTGAAGAAGTTTGCTATTCATTAAAAAATCGGGTATTCTGGTTCAGGTGTAGGATAAAAAATTACTACTTTTCTTACCTTTATCGCTGAAAAACGAACACAATCTTGATTAAAACCCATGAGAATATACCTTGACTACAACGCTACAACTCCCATCGACAATGAGGTGGCAAATACCATGCAACCCTATCTGAAGGAATACTTTGGCAATCCATCCAGCGCTCACAGCTTTGGCACCGAAACAAAAAAAGCAGTGGAGAACGCAAGGAAACAGGTTGCCACCCTAATCAACTGCAAACCCAACGAGATAATATTTACAAGTGGTGGCACCGAATCGAATAACTATGCCATCAAGGGGTTTGCATTTGCCAATGAGCACAGGGGAAAACACATCATAACATCCGCCATTGAGCACCCTGCTGTAGTTGAGGTTTGCAAGTATCTCGAGAGTAAAGGATTTCAAATATCATACATTCCTGTTGATGATTTTGGATTGGTTCAACTTGATGAGTTGGAAAAGGCCATTACGCCACAAACCATTCTTATCTCCATTATGCATGCCAACAACGAGATAGGCACATTACAACCCATTTCGGAAATTGCTCAAATTGCGCGTAAATACAGCATAGCATTCCATACCGATGCAGCGCAATCGGTTGGCAAATACCCTGTGAATGTAAGGGAAATGGGGGTTGACATGCTGTCAATTGCCGGACATAAACTCTATGCCCCCAAGGGCATTGGAGCCTTATACATCAGGGAAGGGTTGACTCTTGAGAAACTTATCCATGGGGCCGATCATGAGCAGAACAAGCGTGCAGGAACCGAAAATGTGCTCGAAATTGTGGGATTGGGCAAAGCCTGTGAGATAGCACACCGCGATCTGACCAAAAACATGGAGCATATGGTAAAAATGAGGGATTTGCTCCACAATCAGCTAATGGAGAAAATACCAGATATCAAGTTGAATGGTCATCCACAGTTACGCCTTCCCAACACGCTTAGCCTTAGTTTCAAAGGGATTGAAGCCAATATCCTGCTCAACGAAATGGAGATGAAAGGTATTGCTGCCTCGGCCGGGGCTGCCTGCCACACCGATTCCATTGATGTTTCTCCTGTGCTAACGGCAATTAAGCTGAGCACTGACTTTGCCATGGGAACCATTCGGTTTTCGGTGGGACGATACACAACGGTGGATGAGATAAACAAAGCATCGGAAATAATCGTTGACATTGCAAACCGGCTAAGACCAGCAGAAACTCCCATTACACCGGAATTCGAAACCAAAAGTAAAGATATCCTGCTCACAAAATACACCCAGGGGCTGGGATGTGCATGTAAGCTGCGCCCCCAGGAATTGGAGAAAATTCTAAAAGATATTCCCATTATCATGGATCCAAATATCCTGATCGATACCCAAAATTCCGACGATGCGGCTGTTTACAAAATCAACGAAACAACAGCACTAGTTCAAACCGTTGATTTCTTTACTCCCATCGTTGACAATCCCTACGACTTTGGGGCAATTGCTGCCGCCAACTCACTGAGCGATATCTATGCAATGGGGGCAAAACCCCTATTTGCATTGAATATCGTTGGTTTTCCTTCCAACAGGCTTCCTATGGAAGTGCTCAGGGAAATCCTCAGGGGTGCCACCGACAAGGCTCAGGAAGCAGGCATTGCCATTCTGGGCGGGCATACCATTGATGACCCAGAGCCCAAGTACGGAATGGTGGTTAGCGGCGTGGTGCATCCTAACGAAATCTGGACTAATTCCGGAGCCAAAGCGAAGGATGCCATAGTTCTCACCAAGCCAATTGGCACAGGAATTCTTACAACAGCCATGAAACGCGGCTTGTTAAATCAACAAACAAAAGATGAAGTAATTAGAGCAATGTCGGAGCTAAATAAAAAGGCTGCTGATATTCTGGCAAAATATACAGTACACGCCTGTACCGACATTACTGGATTTGGCCTAATTGGGCATCTAAGCGAGGTAACTGTGGCCAGCAAGGTAGATGTTGAAATCTTTGCAGGCAAAGTTCCCGTTTTCGACGAAACGGAAAACCTTGCGGCTGCCAATATTATTCCGGGTGGATCTTTAAATAATTTAACCTACTTCTCAAAGCATGTTAGCTGGGATAAGAGCATATCTTCCATCATGCAAATAATCCTTTGCGATGCCCAAACCTCAGGGGGATTGATTTTCTGCATTCCCAATAATGAAAAAGATGATGTTATACGTGAATTAAAAAAGGGTGGCACTCTTCACGCCACCCATATTGGCAATTGTCTTGGTAAAGGAGAAGGAACTATTTACGTTAAAAGTTGATTATCAATCTGATTTACACAAAAATGTTAGCTACAACAGTTCAATTGAGAACACTATACTTTTGTTAAGTGCATCAAGCCCTGCAACATTAATTGGGAATACGGTTACTCCTCAAGCAATCTTTTTATCACCGTAATCATTTCATTGAATTCGTCCCTGTCGAAGAGCCGGGTTAAAAAAACAATTTTGCCATTTCTGTCAACAATTACGTTGCGAGTAACTCCCGCATCCTTCCTGGCGTACAGGGTAAAAATCTCCGATTCAGGATCGGGAGCCAGAGGGTATGATATTTCCATTTTTTTGGCAAAATCAATGGCTGTTTCCATGTTTTCCTTTCTGTCGATGCCAACCAGCACAAGCCCCTTCTCCTTTAGCGGTTGCCAGATTTCGCTCTCGATATGGGGCATCTCCTTACGGCATACGCTGCACCAGCTGGCTGTGAACTGAAGCATAACTACTTTGCCCCTGTTATCAGCAAGGTTAAACGTTGAACCATCGGTTAGAGTTGCTGTAAAGTCAGGTGCCGTATCCCCTACCTTAACTATGTAGCCCCTGTCCTTGTCCTCTGCGTTTCTGTTCATGCAGGAGCATGGTAAAACCATTGCTGCAATTAGCAAAAGTGGAATAATGATCTTAATCCTTTTCATGAAATTCAGGGTTTAAAGGTTAGAAAATGTTTATATTTTGTTTCTGAATAGTGTTCTTATAATTATTGCCACGGGCTTAAGCCCGTGGTCAAAAAGCAAAAATAATGATTGGCTTCAGCCTAATAATAAATTATCAAAATGTGGCTAAAGCCATTTTTTGGCACCAATATCTTCCACGGGCTTAAGTCCGTGGCAATTGAAAACCAAATTATTAGTTAAATCTTAAACAGTTTCTTAATACTATTAGCCATTTTCTGATCTTCAATCTATTCAAAAAAAGTCGATAATCTATTTCTTCCATGCCCTAAGCATATGACGCTTCCCCGGGGGTCCTTGTAATCTATCGAGAATAAAACCTGCACTTTTAACCGCTTCTTTTACCGTTCCCTTTACGCAATAAGTAACTAGGCAACCACCCAAATGGAGAGCTTTGTGCAGCTTCTTAAACTGTTCACGGCTCCACATCTCGGGTTGATCGTCGGGGGCAAAAGCATCGAAGTAGATTAGGTGATACTTCATTACGGGCTGCCATTTAGTAAAGTCGCATCTCTGCTTGTGGATTGTAAAACCGGGGGAAATCTCTCTTGGTTGATTCCATGGCATGCTACATAGCGATCTCCAGAGAGTTGATGTTTCGGCTGGTAGAATAGATCCATAGTTTAGCATGGCGTATTCCTCGTCCGATAGAGGATAAAACTCAAGACCGTGGTAACTCCCTTCTAAGGCCATGGTTTTGACCAATGCTGCCGTTAGGGCAGCATTAAGCCCGGTGCCAAAGCCCACCTCAAGTATATCAACCTTCTTAAAGGGGAGCGCATTTAAACCGTACTTAATGAACACATGCTCCGACTCGGTAAGCGCACCGTTAGTGGAGTGATAGTGCGCCCCAAATTGCAGCGACCGTAGCGTTGACGAGCCATCGGATGTAATGTAAGGAGTGGTGTGTATGCCATTCATGGCTACAAAAGTAATCAGACAAATGGTATTTTATTCGTTAAACCCTTACTTTTACAGTTTCATTTGAAAAAGAATGCGACTTGATGTTTTGATGGTACAAAAGGGGGTTTTCTCATCCAGAGAATTGGCCAAGGTCAACATAAAGAAAGGCAACGTTTTAGTTAACGGTGTACTTTGCACAAAGCCTTCGTTTGAGGTTTCTGAGGATGTTAGCATAACGCTCATAACCGAAAATGTTATTCCCTACGTTAGCCGAGGAGGGTTAAAACTGGAAAAGGCTCTGAAGGAATTTGAAATTAACTGCAAAGATTTCGATGTTTTAGACATCGGAGCATCAACCGGGGGCTTTACCGACTGTGTGCTGCAGCATGGAGCCCGAAGGGTTTACGCAATGGATGTTGGAACGGGTCAACTCTCCCCCACCCTCAAGGATGATCTCAGGGTGAAATCAATTGAAAACACTCATATTAAGGACCTTACTTGCGAT
>Ga0334882_1000710_pt1 | contig 48267 bp, 33 predicted proteins | sample GraSluR1_MG_5_FD_207226 | JGI IMG/M metagenome (GOLD analysis project Ga0334882, IMG submission 207226) | Sludge microbial communities from methane-producing bioreactor in Wageningen University, Netherlands - Granular Sludge_15_04-R1 | ecosystem: Engineered > Bioreactor > Anaerobic >... | reverse complement strand
CAGAGCCGGGCGCAGTGATCGATGTTGTTGGTTCCGATCACCGCGCGCGCGAACTTGTTCAAAAGGTAGTTTTCCTCGTTGGTGCAGCGTGCCGAAGAAAAGAAGGCCAGGGCCTCCGGGCCGCTTTCTTTCCGGATGCTCTCGAACCGCCCGGCTATCCTGTCCAGAGCCTCCTCCCAGCTCGCTTCCCTGAACTCACCGTTCTCCTTGATCAAGGGAGTCGTCAGCCGGTCCGGATGATCGATGAAATCATTGCCGAACCTTCCCTTCACACATAGACTGCCCTGGTTGGGACCCGGGATTTCGTGGTCGGACGTGACCTTGACCACCTTGTTGTCCTTGACGTTGAGTTCCAGCTGGCAGCCCACTCCACAGTACGTACACGTGGTGGCCACCTTCTTCAGTTCCCACGGACGCCCACGGAACCTTGCCTGCTTGTAGGTAAGGGCTCCGGTGGGACACGAGGCCACGCATTCCCCGCAGAACACGCACGTGCTGTCCTTGAGAGACTGGTGGTTGAAGGTGGTGATATAGGAATCCGATCCTCTTGCCGCCACATCGATCACTCCATTGACCTGCACTTCCAGGCACGCACGCACACACCGTCCGCACAGAACGCACTTGTTCTGGTCGCGAACGATCATGGTGTTGGAATCGTCTTTGGGGTGAGGCTTGAATTCCCCTTCCAAACGCACCTTCTCGATGCCGTGCTCGTAGACCAGGTCCTGCAGTTCGCAGTCGCCCGTCTGTTCGCAAAGAAGACAGTTGTGGTCTCCATAGGCCAGAAGCAGCTCGAGAACCGTCTTTCTCACCCGCATCAGCCGGTCCGTGTGCGTGGTTACCTCCATCCCGTCCGTGGCTGGTGTGGTGCACGACGGCGGCAGACCCCGCATGTTCTGGATTTCAACGATGCACAGACGACAGCCGCCGTACGGGGGCATCTTGGGGTGATAGCAAAGGGTCGGGACGTGTATCCCATTGGCTCTGCACACCTCGAGTACGGTCTGCCCCTTTCTGCCCTGGACGCTCTTTCCGTTTACCGTCAGGGTGATGATTTCGTTTTCCATTGTTCCTCTCTCAGTCCTTTTGGGATCCATCACATTATGATCACAGACACATGTCAGTCTATTGCATGGTACTTACATGCCAGGATGCACGACCGGCACTTGATGCACTTGTCCCTGTCGATCACCGCCGGCTGCTTTTTCACCCACGTGACCGCCTCGGCCGGACATGCCTTGAAACAGGCTCCGCACATCTTGCAGTTTTCCTCGTTCACCTCGAACTTGATCAGATCCACGCACACCCGCGCAGGGCATTCCCTGTTGATGATGTGCGCCTCGTATTCGTCCCTGAAATACCGGATGGTCGAGAGCACCGGGTTGGGAGCCGTCTGACCGAGACCGCACAGGGAGCCGCCCTTGATGTCTTCGGCCAGTTCCATCAGCTGATTGAAATCCCGCATGTTGGCCCTGCCCGCGCAGATATCCTGCAAAATCTCAAGCATCTTCTTCGTGCCCAGCCTGCACGGAACACACTTGCCGCACGATTCCTTCTGGGTAAAGGTCAGAAAGAACCTGGCCATATCCACCATGCAGGTGGTCTCGTCCGTGACGATCAAACCCCCCGATCCCATGATGGATCCGATCTGGGTCAGGTTCTCATAGTCCATGGGAGTCTCGAAATGACTCGCCGGGATGCACCCTCCCGATGGTCCTCCCGTCTGGGCCGCCTTGAACTTGCGCTTGTTCGGAATGCCGCCCCCGATCTCCTCGATGATTTCCTTCAGAGGCGTCCCCATGGGAATCTCAACCAGCCCGCTGTAGTTGATCTTTCCGGCCAGGGCAAAAACCTTCGTCCCTTTGCTCCTTTCCGTCCCCACACTGGCAAACCAGTCTCCCCCCTTGGTCATGACCACCGGGATGTTGGCAAAAGTCTCCACGTTGTTGATATTGGTCGGCTTTCCAAAAAGCCCCTTCACCGCGGGAAACGGAGGCCTCGGATTGGGCATGCCCCGCTTGCCTTCAATGGACGCCATAAGAGCCGTCTCCTCCCCGCATACGAACGCCCCCGCTCCCAGCTTGAGCTTGATCTCGAAATCAAAGCCCGAATCGAAGATGTTCTTCCCCAGGTATCCCCGGTCCGTTGCCTGCTCGATGGCGATGAGCGACCGCTCGTAGGCCATGGGATATTCTGCACGGCAGTAGATGTACGCCTTGGTCGCACCGATCGCATACCCGGCAATCATCATCCCTTCCAGCACGCTGTGCGGATCCCCCTCGAGCACCGCACGGTCCATAAAGGCCCCAGGGTCCCCTTCATCGGCGTTGCAGATCAGGTACTTCTGATCCCCCGGCGAACGATGACAGAACTCCCACTTCATCCCCGTGGGAAAACCTCCGCCTCCGCGGCCCCTGAGCCCCGACTTCTTCACCTCGTTGATTACATCGACCTGGGACATGCGAAGGGCTTTCAGGATTCCTTCATAGCCCCCCACACTGATGTAGTCGTCGATGTCCTCGGGATTGACAAACCCGCAGTTGCGCAAAACTATCCTGCGCTGCGGATTGAAAAACTTCATGTCCCTGTAGTCGAAAACCTTTTCCTTGCTCTTGGGATCCACAAACAACAGCCGCTCCACATGGCCGCCGTTCATCAGGTCCGCCTCCACAATCTCCGACACATCCTCGGCCTGCACATTGCAGTAAAACGTCCCCGCAGGCATGATGACCACCGTGGGCCCCATCTGGCACAGCCCATGGCAGCCCGTGAATTTCACCTCCACCAGGCCCGTCAGCCCGTGCTTTCGAACTTCATCCTGAAGGTTGGAATAGATGAGGTTGGCCTTCTGCGACTCGCACCCGGTCCCCCGGCAAACAAGGACCTGGTGACCTATGTCTGGCTTCGATTTACTAGCTTCCGCTCCCATTCAACATCTCCATAATCTTCTCGGGTTTCACTCTGCCGAATGTATCCTTGTTGACAACCATGGCCGGAGCCAGGGCGCACGCGCCGATGCACGCCACCGTTTCCAGCGTGAACCGCCCATCGGCTGTCGTCTGGCCGGGTCTGATCCCCAGCCGGCTCTGTACCTCCTCCAAAACCCTCGCACCCCCCATGACATGGCATGCCGTGCCCTGGCATACCATTACCAGGTTCCTTCCCACAGGGCTGAACTTGAATTGTGCATAAAACGTCGAAACTCCATACACCTCCACAGGCGCCACTCGACAAAACCGGGCCGCAGCCTCCATGGCCTCCGGCGGCAGATACCCATATTCCGCCTGGATATCCTGCAATACCGGTATCAGCGCATCACGTGTGCCGTGATGCCGGGAAAAGATTTGGTCCAGCTTTTCCTTCATTACACATCCTCCCTTCTATTCCAGGATCGGATCCTGGATTGATCGATTGTAAAACGGCCTGACACAAACAACCGCTCAACGTGCTCCGTGGCCAGGGCTGGGGTTGCCGATCATGTTGCCCTCCATGCTTTCAGGCGGCGAAGCGAATGACCTTTTTGTGAAATTATACACAAAACATTCCGCAGCACAGCCTGTTCACAGTTTCACCGGTACCGATCTGAAATGGACTGTCGCCTCCCAATGGCCCCTTTCCCCCGGTCTTATTTGCTGAAAAAGATCGGAGGGAGGCGATTGTAGCATTCACGCAGTTTGCTTTGCCAAATCGGGCCCTGGTGATCGGGGTTCACTGTGACCACGGAACTGTGCGGCGGCTGTGGATTATCCGTACGTGGAAGGTTTGTGTTCGACTTGGGGTTCAAAGCGGACAAGGCCATAAAGAGGCCTTCCGCCCTCACGAAGAGACACTCCTTTCATAGCCGATCACCCCATCTTCCTTCACGAGAACATGAGAATCCGGTCAGTCGTGCTATGTTGTGCGAACATTGAATGAGGTTCCAGCTCTTCCACCCATGACGATTTCACCGTATCGGCTAATCCCGGCCGTGTCAAGAGAAAATTATAACAAGGTTATTTCGATTATACTTATCACTTGATAGAGGATTGTACAGATCACCGAAATACCCAGCCCTTGTTTCCAGACATGATTTTGTGACAATTCCCCGGTTCCGGGTTAGACAGGGCAATTGTGCATTCGGAAGGCCATCGATGCGGGGCATGAAAAGGAGAAGGGAAGGGTTGCAGGGTCAGGGATTTTCATGAAAGCTCGATTTCATGTTTCAGGTTTCGTTCCATGAGTTCCCGAACCACCAGGAACGGATCTTTGTCTTCATAAAGGACACGGTACACCTGTTCGCATATGGGCATTTCGACCTCCATCCGACGTGCCAGGAAGTGAACCGACCGGGCCGTTTTGACACCTTCGGCGACCATTCTCATTTCCGCAAGGATTTCCTGGATCTTCCTGCCTTTTCCCAGCTGTATCCCCACCGTCCGATTGCGGCTCAGATCCCCGGTGCAGGTAAGGAGCAAATCCCCCACTCCCGCAAGTCCGGAAAAAGTAAGGGGGTGAGCTCCCATTTTGACGCCCAGGCGTGATATTTCAGCAAGGCCGCGCGTAATCAAAGCGGCTCGCGTGTTGTGTCCAAACCCCATGCCGTCGCAGACTCCCGCCGCAACTGCTATGACGTTCTTGGACGCACCCGCCAGTTCTACTCCGATCTTGTCCAGGCTGGTGTACACCCGGAAGAAGCTCGTTGAGAATATGCGTTGAACCGTCCTGGCCAGGTCCATGCTTTCACCGGCCACGGTGACCGCTGTCGGGATCTTCTGGATGACTTCATGGGCGAAGGAAGGACCGGAAAGGCAAAGAACGTGCGCGAAATCCGCAGAAGGCAGTACATCGCGCCATATGCCGGACATGGTGAGCAGCGTATCGTTTTCGATACCCTTGGTGGCGTTGACAATGATACAGCCCGGTGCCAGGAATGGCAGCATTTGGGCGGCTACACTGCGATAGACGTGAGAAGGCACCACCATGACAAGAAAGTCGTGGCCGCCTGCAACGTCCTCCAGCCTGTTATGCGCAGTGACGTTGGCATCCAGGATGAACCCCGGCAGGTAGATGTTGTTCCGGCGGGTTTTCCTTATACTTTGATAGAGTTCCTCCTCGTATACCCACAGGTCGACATGGTAACCTTTGCAGGCGAGAAGTTGAGCGAGAGTCGTGCCCCAGCTGCCGGCCCCTATGACGCCGATCCGATCATTTAAGTCCGCCAACTCTACAATTCCTCCTTCGAATTGTCACTTTCGGCAAGCACGGCAATGTCGACCACCCTTTCTCCTTCGTTGAGCCCCATCAGCTTGACCCCCTGGGTTACTCTTCCGATCTTGCTGATCTGGAAAACGGGTATTCGGATCAATCGGCCGTGATCCGTAATCATGAGCACTTCTTCATCCTCTCCCACCTGCCGGAACCCGACAACGGATCCGTTGCGATCCGAAACTCGTATGTTCAGCACTCCCTTGCCACCGCGGGACTGGCAGCGGTAGGCGTTTTCAGGAGTTCTCTTGCCGAAGCCGTTTTCCGTAACAACCAGGATGGACTTGCCTTCATCGATGACATCCATGCCGACCAGGTGGCTTCCGTCGATGTTCATACCGCGTACTCCCCGACTCACCCTTCCCAGCGGCCGGAATTCCGTCTCGCGTACGCGAATGGACTTGCCTGCACGGCTCATGAGGAAGAGATCGCGGTTGCCGTCGGTTATGCAGGCAGAGATGAGTTCATCGTCGTCGTCGAGGACAATAGCTTTGATGCCCGTTGAACGAGGATTACCGTAAGCGGCCAGTTCGGTCTTCTTGACCACTCCGTTTCGCGTGGCCATCACGGCGTAATGCCCTTCCGTAAATTCCTTGACCGGCAGGATGGTCTGAATTTTTTCTCCCTGCTGAAGCGGCAGAAGGTTCACTATAGCCTTTCCCAGGGCTGAAGGACCGACTTCGGGTATTTCGTAGACCTTGAGCCAGAAAACCTGCCCCCGGTTGGTGAACACGAGAAGGTAGTCGTGGGTCGAAGCGGCGAACAGGCAGGTGACGAGGTCTTCTTCCCTCGTGGACATTCCCGTTCTGCCTTTACCCCCCCGTCTCTGGCTGCGGTACACGGACAGGGGGGTCCGCTTGATGTATCCCGCCTGGGAGATGGTCACCACCATTTCTTCGTCGGCAATGAGATCCTCGATGCACAAATCACCCGCCTCGGCGACAATTTCGGTCCTGCGCGGGTCTGCATACTGTTCGAGCAGCTCCTGAACCTCTTCTCGAATAACCTGGTCCACGAGTGCCGGAGATGAGAGGATACGGCGGAGCCTTTCAATTTCCTGGATCAGCTGGTGATATTCTTCGATGATCTTGTTTCGTTCGAGTCCCGTCAGGCGCTGCAGACGCATTTCCAGGATGGCCTGGGCCTGGGCTTCCGTGAAACCGAAGCGCTCCATGAGCTGCAGCCTGGCCTGGGCCGGGTTGGCTGCGGCCCTGATGAGTTCTATCACCTCGTCGAGATTGTCGAGAGCCTTCTTGAGTCCTTCCAGAATATGGGCTCTTTTCTCTGCCTGCCTCAATTCATATTGACTGCGCTTCACAATGACCCGGCGCCTGAAATCGAGGAAATTCCGAAGGACTTCCTTAAGATTCAAAACTTCGGGCTTGTTGTCCACCACAGTCAGCATGATGACTCCGAAGCTGCTTTCCAGGGCGGTGTGCTTGTACAACTGATTCTCAATAACTTTGGGTTCCTCGCCCTGGCGCAGTGTGAGGACGATTCGCATGCCCTCGCGGTCGGATTCGTCCCGGATGTCCTGAATCCCTTCCATCTTCTTCTGCTTGACGAGTTCCGCGATCCGTTCCAGGAGTCTCGCCTTGTTCACCTGGTAAGGCAGTTCGGTCACGATGAGGTGATTTCTCCTGCCGGATTCCTCCACTTCGACCCGGGCTCTCATCTTTATGGTGCCTCTGCCCGTTTCGTAAGCGTCCCTGATACCCTCACAGCCATAGATAAAGCCGGCCGTGGGAAAATCCGGGCCGGGTATGTAGCGCATCAGTTCACGCACGGTTATGCCAGGCTGGTCCAGAAAAGCTAGAATCCCTTTACAGAGTTCGCCCAGATTGTGAGGAGGGATATTGGTGGCCATCCCGACGGCGATGCCCGACGATCCGTTGAGCAGCAGGTTGGGAACCCGGGTGGGAAGCACCATGGGTTCAAGCAGGGTATTGTCATAGTTGGGCTGAAAGCCGACCGTTTCCTTTTCGATATCCCTCAGGAACTCGTGTCCCAGCCTGTGCATGCGTACTTCCGTATACCGCATGGCAGCCGGGTGATCACCGTCTACAGACCCGAAGTTGCCCTGCCCGTCCACGAGCGGGGAGCGCATGGAGAAACCCTGTGCCAGGCGCACGAGAGCATCATACACGGCGGCCTCTCCGTGGGGGTGGTACTTGCCTATGACGTCTCCGACAATACGGGCCGACTTCTTGTAAGGTTTGTTGAAATCGTTCTTCAGTTCGTGCATGGCAAAGAGTATGCGCCTGTGCACGGGTTTGAGGCCATCCCTCACATCGGGAATCGCCCGGCCTATGATGACACTCATGGCGTAGTCAAGGTAGGAGAGCTTGATTTCGTCTTCGATATTGACCGTCTTGAGATCCATTCTGAAGTTTCCTTCGGCTGTGAAGAGACCACCCCGTACTCGGCTGTGTGCACTTCTTTACCTGGTGCGCTTAAATATCGAGTTCCCTGAAGTCCAGGGCATTGACCTGGATGAACTCGCGCCGCGGTTCCACACGATCGCCCATCAGTGTGGTGAATAGTTCGTCGGCCAGGTACTCGTCTTCTATCCTTACCTGGAGAAGCGTACGCTTATCGGGGTTCATGGTGGTTTCCCACAACTGGTCCGGATTCATCTCTCCGAGACCTTTGTAACGCTGAATGCCGGTGCCCTTCCTGGCTTCCTCGGTGAGATACCGGAAAAGGCTCCTCAGATCCTCGAACCTCTCCTCATCCCGTCCATCCTTTACCACATACGGAGTTTGCCTGAGGATTTCCAGGTGATTGACGTAGAGTTCCAGGAGCTTCTTGAATTCTATGGACTGAAGGAAGGCATGTTCAAGCCTCACCCGGCCTTCTCCGGCGGGAGCACCCGGCTGGTAGACTTCCAGGTCATACCCCTGGTCCTCTTCCTCGACCTCGATGGAGAGGACTTCATACCCGGCCTTTTCAAGTTCAACTCTCAGAACCGAGGTGTTCGTTTCCGTGTCCGACAGGGATAATCTGTTGACGCTGAAAATACGGATTACCAGTTCCAGAAGAGTTTTGGGCACACCTTTCTGACTCTGACGCTGCAGCCATTCTTCATACCGGGAGAAGTTCTTCAGGAGTTGAATGAGTTCGTCGGGGGGCACAGGCCTCTCATTTCCGGACAGGTAGACCTCTTTTTTTTCAGCGGCCCTGCGCAGGAGAAAGGCGTTCAATTCCTCCTCATCCTTGAGATAATACTCCTGCTTGCCCACGCCTACTCTGAAAAGGGGAGGCTGAGCGATGAAAAGATGGCCACGTTCAATAAGGTCCGGCATCTGCCTGAAAAAGAAAGTCAGAAGCAGGGTACGAATGTGCGCACCGTCTACGTCGGCATCCGTCATGATGATGGTCTTATGATAACGGAGCCTGTCCGGATTGTATTCGTCCTTGCCGATGCCCGTGCCCAGGGCCGATATCATCGTACGGATCTCCTGGTTTTCAAGCATCTTGTCGAACCGGGATTTTTCCACGTTCAGTATCTTTCCCCTGAGGGGAAGAATAGCCTGGAACCGCCGGTCCCGGCCCTGCTTGGCGGAACCGCCCGCCGAATCCCCTTCGACAATGAAGATCTCACTCCTGGACGGATCCCGCTCCTGGCAATCCGCCAGTTTTCCTGGAAGCGAATGATCGCTAAGTATTCCTTTGCGCCTGGTGAGTTCCTTTGCCCGGCGAGCGGCCTCCCTTGCCCTGGCCGCCTCAAGTACCTTGTCCATGATTGACCTGATAACTCTTGGATTTTCCTCGAAGAATATAGAAAGCTTCTCGTAAACCAGGTTCTCGACCAGTCCCTTGACCTCACTGTTGCCGAGCTTGGTCTTGGTCTGACCTTCGAACTGGGGCTGAGACAGCTTGGTACTCACAATGGCAGTCAGCCCCTCCCGTACATCGTCGCCCGTGAGTTTATCCAGATCGCTCTTGGGCAGCTTATTCTGCAACGCATATTGCTTGATGGATCGAGTCAAACCCGCCTTGAAACCGACGAGGTGGGTACCACCCTCTTTTGTGTTGATATTATTAGCAAAAGTCAGAATCTTCTCTATATAGGTCTGATTGTACTGAATAGCTATTTCGACGCTGATTCCCTGCTTGTCTCCCGCCACGTGGATAATTTCGGGATACAGAGGCTCCTTGTTCTTGTTGAGATATTCCACAAAGGACACGATTCCGCCGTCATACTGAAAACTCCTGTCCCTGGGAATCCTTTCATCCGACAGTTCAATATGAATCCCGCGGTTGAGAAAGGCCAGTTCTCTCAACCGTTGAGCCAGGATGTCAAAGCTGATTTCCGTGTCGCTGAATATCTCGGTGTCCGGTTTGAAGGTGACTTTTGTACCCCTGCGTTGAGTCTCCCCCTTCACGATAAGAGGGGTCTTGGGTTCTCCCCGCTCATAACGCTGATAATAGACCTTCCCGTCCCTTCGTATTTCCACTTCGAGGTATTCGGAAAGTGCATTGACGACGGACACCCCCACTCCGTGGAGGCCTCCCGAAACCTTGTAGGACGAGTCGTCGAACTTGCCTCCCGCATGGAGTTTGGTCATGACGACCTGGACCGCGGGAATGTTTTCCTTCTCATGAAGATCGACGGGTATACCCCGCCCGTTGTCTTCCACCGTTATGGAACCGTCCAGGTGGATCTGTATGCGCACATGATCGCAGTGACCAGCCAGAGCCTCATCTATGCTGTTGTCCACCACCTCGTAAACAAGGTGGTGAAGACCTTCCGTGGACACGTTTCCCACATACATGGAAGGCCTTTTGCGAACGGCACTGAGCCCCTCAAGCACGGTTATCTGCTGAGCCGTATAGTCGTTGGGGGGTGTGACATCTACCGCAACTGAATCCGACATATAAAACCTCTGAACTCTGTTAGAACCGGTCTCCAAGAAATTTTCCTTACAAACACATTAAAATAACTTTTTTAGCGCAGCTTTTCAATTCATTTCGAGGTGGTTCGAGGGAAGAAGTCTTGACGGGGAGGTTTCAGAATCTACCGCCTGGTAGACTCATACGATCATGGGCATGATCAGGCTGAAATAACCTTCATCGTCCGGTCCGAGGAATACGCCACCATGCGCGTCGTCAGCCCACTCGAACCGTACGCGGGAACTCTCCATGGCCTGGATGGTTTCCATGACATACCTGATGTTGAAGGATACGGAGAAATCTTCCCCTTCGTAGTCGATGTCCAGGACATCGTTTGCCTTTCCCAACTCGGGATTGCCTGCATCGAGTTCCAGGCTGCCTTTCTTCACGGTTAAACGCACATGCCGCCAGGTCTGGCTGGTCAGCACGGCCACACGCCTGAGGCCATAATAAAGGGGTTCCCAATCCATTTCGAAGGCATAAGGCCTGCTGGAAGGAATGATCGCCCGATACTCGGGAAAGTGCCCTTCCAGAAGCTGGACACTGAGAAACGTCGACGGAGTTCTGAGGATCAGGCACTTTTCCTCGATGCCCAGGGAAGCCATGGTTTCCTTTTCGAGGAGGCGAAGCATCTCCAGGACACCTTTCCTGGGAATGATGACCCCTCCACCGATGGGAATGCTGGAAAATACCTCCGCCGGCATTTCAAAACTGGCAAGCCGGTGGCTGTCCGTCGATACGAATCTCAGGCGGCCGCCTTCCACCGGATGCAGGAAGACTCCGGATATACTGAAGGAATCATCGTCGGAAGGAATCGCATAGGCAGTTTTGTTCAAGGCCTTCCAGAGGAGAACCGCGTCGATGTCAACCAGTTCGGTCTCTTCATAAAAATGAATGGATGGAAAATCCGAAGCGGGAATCGTGGACAGTTCAAACCGGGAACGTCCTGCCTGCACAAGGAGTTTATCGTTGGGCAGACTTTCGATTTCAATAATATTCTGGGGGATTTCACGAACGACATCGAAGAGTTTCCTGGCGGAAACCGTCACGCTTCCCGGCACCTCCACTTGTGTTTCTATCTTTGTCCAGAGGCTCAACTCAAGATCCGTCACCAGAAATTCCACATCCTGCTCGTCTTCCGCCTTGATCAGAGTGTTCGACAGGATCGTCATACCCGTTTTTCGCTCGGTAACATTCTGGATCTTCTGCAAGACCTGAGTTAGATTGGTCTTGTCCACATGGATTTTCATTTCCGCTTCCCCGCTGATGATCTTTCTATTGAGATGAGCTTATCCAGCAAAAAGAGTCATCATCTTAATAAGGGGATGTTTAAATGTCAAAAGGATTGTTAACATACTGAAATTACTAATATTGTTTCTTTACAGACTTTTCACATCCCGGGCACGGAATCATCCACCCTTTGTGAAAAAATGAGTTTCCAACAATTTCTTGACAACGTGGCGACAACGTTTTGAACCGACTTCGAACAGGTTTCTGAAAAGGCTCTTCCGGCAAACAACGCCCGGACAGTTGTCGCAAGAGACGAAGGCGGAATACACCCGCAACGACATCATTCCCGGGAAGGCGGAAATGGCATGCGGCCTTTCTCACAATACACACTGGAACGGGGATGAGTATACAGCTGCCGACCTCGGTATTTCCTCGTTGAGGTGCCTGTGCTTCTGCAGTATTGACTCATAGGGACCCATGAAAGGGGTCTTTGAGAGAAAATGTACAAATTGTGTCATTGTGGGACGGGTGAATATTCACTCAGGTACAGTGGGAAACAGGCCAATAGCTTGTGCAACCTTGGTCATGATCTGCAGTAGACTTTTGTGCTTGACAAGATGTTGTGCGTAAATTAGGGTGGGTGCCGCGTTAAGATGCGTCACCGATCATACTGCGAAAAGTTCCGGCAGCACTCCTCTGGGCGACGATCATTCTTTTCACCTGCGAAGTCCCTGTTCATGTTTTGCAGCGGTCCCTTTCACCTTTCTCCATCTGCCATTCAAGAATAACGGCTGTGCGACAGTGTGAAGTATGCGGTGTAAACCGAGACGGGAAAGGGAGGTGAGATATCGTATATTTACTATTGATTCCAGTTGGTTGTGTAAAAGGTAACAACTGAGGCACTGAATTTTCAACGAGATGGACAAAAGTACATCAGGCGGAGGCCGACGATGCCCTACGATGCGACAAGACTGAAAGACTGGCAGATTTCAGAAGAAGCCGAAAAGAATATGCCCACTCCATGGGAATGGCAGGAAAAGCTGGGCCTGGAAAGAGATGAAATTCTCCCCATGGGAAGGCTCTGCAAGCTGGACTTCATGAAGATCATGGAACGGCTCAAAGACCGTCCCGATGGGAAGTACATCGAGGTGACAGCCATTACACCGACACCTCTGGGTGAAGGAAAGAGCACCACTTCGGTGGGCCTGATGGAGGGAATGGGTAAGCGGGGAGTCAACGTGGGCGGGTGTCTGCGTCAACCGTCGGGTGGTCCGACCATGAACGTCAAGGGTACGGCCGCCGGTGGAGGCAATGCTCTGCTCATTCCCATGACGGAATTTTCCATGGGACTGACCGGTGATATCAACGACATCATGAATGCCCACAATCTTGCCATGGTGGCCCTTACGGCCCGCATGCAGCATGAGCGGAACTACAGCGACGAACAGCTCGAGCGGCTGACGAAAATGCGCCGCCTGGATGTGGATCCCACCCGGGTGGAAATGGGCTGGATCATGGACTTTTGCGCTCAGGCGCTGCGGAACATCATCATCGGTATCGGAGGCCGGCAGGACGGGTTCATGATGCAGTCCAAGTTCGGGATTGCGGTGAGTTCGGAATTGATGGCGATCCTGTCCATTGTCAGAGATCTGCCCGACTTGAGGGAAAGACTGGCCAACATAACGGTTGCCTTCGACAAGAGAGGCAACCCGGTGACCACGGGTGACCTGGAAGTCGCCGGTGCCATGACCGCTTTCATGAGAAATACCATCAATCCGACTCTCATGTGCACCGCCGAATACCAGCCCTGCATGGTGCACGCAGGACCTTTCGCAAACATTGCCGTGGGCCAGTCTTCCATCATCGCGGACAGGATAGGCCTGAAGATGTTCGATTATCACATTACGGAAAGCGGGTTCGCGGCGGACATCGGGTTCGAGAAATTCTGGAACGTCAAGAGCCGGTACAGCGGCCTGAAGCCGCACGTCTCCGTACTCACCACCACCATACGGGCACTCAAGATGCACGGTGGAGGCCCGAGAGTGGTTGCAGGTCTGGCCCTACCCGACGCATACATGAAGGAAGACCTGGCCCTTCTGGAAAAGGGCATTCCCAACATGGTCCATCACATCAATACGATCCGCAAATCGGGGATGAACCCGGTGGTGTGCATCAATGCTTTCCATACGGACACGAAGGACGAAATCGCCATGGTGCGGCGTTATGCCGAAATGGCAGGCGCCCGCTGCGCGTTGTCCGAACATTGGGCCAGGGGTGGTGAGGGAGCTCTGGAATTTGCCGATGCGGTCATCGATGCCTGCAAGGAAGAAAGCACCTTTAAATTCCTCTATCCCCTTGAAATGAAGCTGAGAGATCGTGTTGCCACCATTGCCAGGGAGGTTTATGGAGCCGACGGTGTATCCTGGACTCCCGAGGCGGTAGCCAAAGCGAAAATGCTGGAGTCCGACCCGAAGTATGACGACTATGCCACCATGATGGTGAAGACTCATCTGAGCCTCTCTCATGATCCGATGGTCAAAGGTGTACCGAAGGGTTGGGTCCTTCCCATACGCGACGTCCTGATCTACTCCGGGTCCAAGTTTCTGTGTCCTTGTGCGGGAACCATAAGTCTGATGCCCGGCACTTCTTCGAACCCGGCGTTCCGCAGAATCGACGTCGATGTGCAAACCGGCAAGGTCATGGGACTTTTTTAGATCCAAATCGAACGGAGCGGGGGCCGAATCCGGACCCCCGTTCGAAGGAGGAAGAACATGCCGGCCAAATTGCTCAAAGGGGCTGAAGTGGCCAAGGAGATTCGAGCGGAACTCAAGGCGGAGGTGGAGAAGCTGAAGGCGGAACATGGAGCGGTGCCTGGGCTGGTCACCATCCTGGTGGGTGAAAACCCGGCTTCCCAGAGCTATGTCCGGGCCAAGCAGAATACGGCGCACGAGCTTGGATTCCACTCGGTCCAGGACAATCAGCCCGCGGACACCAGCGAGGAAAAGCTTCTCGATCTCATTTCTTCGTACAACAAGGACCCCCAGGTTCACGGAATACTGGTTCAGCTGCCCCTTCCCAGACATATAAACGAAAACAAGGTGCTGCTCGCCATAGACCCGGGCAAGGACGTGGACGCTTTCCATCCCGTGAATGTCGGGAAACTCATGATCGGGGAACCCGATTACCTCCCCTGCACTCCTGCAGGGATACAGGAACTCCTGGTCCGCTCAGGAACGGAGATATCGGGTGCCGAGGTTACGGTTGTCGGGCGATCCAATATCGTGGGCAAACCCATCGCCATGATGCTGCTTCAGAAAGGGAAGGGTGCCAACGCCACGGTGACCGTATGCCATACCCGCACCAAGGACGTGAAGTTCCACACGCGCCGGGCCGACATTCTCATTGTAGCCGCCGGGGTTGCGGAATACGTGAAGGGAGACATGATCAAGCCGGGAGCGGTGGTGATCGACGTTGGAGTCAATGAAGTGGGAAAAACCGCGGACGGCAAGCGTATCCTCAAGGGTGACGTGGCATTCGACGAAGCGGTCGAGATTGCCGGCGCCATCACACCCGTACCGGGCGGAGTGGGCCCGATGACCATTACGATGTTGATGAAAAACACCGTTCGCGCGTGCAAGGTGCATAACCGGATCAAAGACTGAAGCTTGTCTGCATATTGAACGCAGTACTGAATCGGTCTGCATGAAGGATTTCTGAGCCGGAATCGAAGAAGTAATCCATGTCTTGACTGACGGCCTGTCCGCTTCAGGGTGGATCCGGCTGTGCTGATCAATGCGTTGGGAAAACCCGCGGAAGCGGCACCACTTCCGCGGGTTTTCTTTTTTTTGGATCTTGATTTCTTTTGATTATATTAAGTATTGAGGTTTCATAAGCCATACCGGCGCCCGGGTGTCTGCCGGAATCCCGCACAAATTGGTTCGAGGATGCAGAGCAATGAGGAAAGAAGACTGGAAGGTATTGTTGATAGATGATGATCCGGGGATCCGAAAGATATTGAGGATTACTCTTGAGGATGCAGGCTATGAGGTCCTGACTGCAGAGGACGGTGAAACGGGGTTGAGGATGAATTTCGAGGAGTGCCCCGATATCGTGATCACTGATGTTCGTATGCCCGGCATGGATGGGATCGAGGTACTCAGAAAAATCAAGGCCTACGATCCGGACAAGGAAGTGATTGTCACAACCGCCTTCAGTGAAATGGAACTGGCCGTCAAGGCTCTCCAGTTGAACGCTTCCGATTTTATCACCAAACCCATAAGCGACAGTGCTCTGATGGTTGCCCTCGAAAGGGCCAAGGATCGCTACCGCAACCGCAGAACACTCCAGGACTATACCACGCTCATTGAAGAGCGCTGGATGGAGACGTCGGAGGAACTGGCCAAGACATTCAACTTTCAGAAGATGCTCATCGATGCTTCCATCGACGGGATCATTGCGTGCGATAAGGAAGGCAAAGTCATTGTTTTCAACAGGAGTATGGAGCAGATGCTGGGATACAGCAAAGAGGAAGTGATCGGCAATCTGCGCCTGGAAGAGTTCTTCTTTCCCGGAGAGGCTGAAAAGTTTCGATACAGTCTGAGTTCAGAGGCCTATGGAGGGAGGAACAGGCTGTTTCTTTTCGAGACCCTTCTTGCAGGGAAGAACGGCATAACGATCCCCGGCCAGATCTCGGCAACACTTCTCTATCAGGAGAACGTGGAGGTAGGGCTTGTCGCGTTTTTCCGCGATCTGAGGGAGATCAGGAAGATGACTCAGCAGTTCGAGGATCAAACCCGGCTGCTGCATCAGGACAAAATGATCTCCCTGGGAAGACTTGCTGCAAGCGTCGTGCATGAAATCAACAATCCCCTGTCGGGGATTCTCAATTACACTCGACTGATGATCAAGATACTGGGTAGGGGTTCTCTCAGCGAGGATGCCGTGAAGAAGTTCGAAGGTTATCTTTCGCTGATGGAAAGCGAACTCAGCCGCTGTTCTAAAATCGTCTCGAATCTGCTCACTTTTTCCCGCAAATCCAAGCTGGAATTCAGCGAGGTCCAGGTCAATGACCTGATGACTCGATGCATCACGTTGAGCGAGCACAAGCTCACGCTGCAGAACATCAGGATTGAAGCGAAGATACAGGAGGGTGTGCCCCCGGTGCTTGGCGATTTCAACCAGCTGCAGCAGTGCATGATCAATCTGATCTTCAATGCCATGGATGCCATGCCGGATGGAGGAGTCCTCACCATCGAGACATCCTATGATCCTGGAAAGGAGACAGTTTCCATCCTGGTGGGCGATACCGGGTGCGGGATAGACAGGAAGGAACTTCCGTATATCTTCGACCCCTTCTTCACGACCAAGAAGGAGGGAAAGGGCCTCGGCCTCGGCCTCTCGACAACCTACGGCATAATAGACCGGCACAAGGGGACCATATCGGTTGAAAGCGAGGTCGGCAAGGGAACGGTTTTCGTGGTAAAGCTTCTCAGTGTTCGAGCTCGAGGCATGCAGAAACCGGTGCCTGAGGTAAAGAAGAAGTGAGAAGAACTGAAGCGGGTTTCACGTTCCTTTCAGAATGGGCGAACCCTGACAGATTCGAGCAGGGCGGCGTCCTTTCGAATCTCCCTGATGCTTTGACGAATCATGAACCTACACCTTCTGCAGAAAAGGATCTGAACGAGATCCAGGTCGGCGGGTTTCGGGCAGAAATGCATGAGGCAGCTGCTGTCCTCGCAGTGATAGAGGGAGAGGGTGTGGGCGACCTCGTGCAGTGCTACCTTGGCAAGTCTTTCGTAATAGGTGTCCAGAGGAACGAGCATCCCGCCTTCCCTCTGCCGCAGCCTGAAACCGGACACTAAGGCCACCCTGCCCCCCACTTCCGCCTCTCCGAATACATAGGTCAGGATCGGAATCGAGATGTCCGCGTCCGTAAGGGCCACGAGTTTCAGGTACCTATCGAGAAAGGCCTGTTGGGAAAGGTGCTTCAGTATCAGCCCGGCGTCATGCTGCTGGCGACGGTTCAAGAGGGAATCGGAAGGCAGATCCATGGCATCGAGAATATCCACCGGTATATCCAGGACAGTCTGCAGGTTTGCAGCGACTACATGCACTGCCGTTTCATCCAGCCTGCCCATTCTTACGAGTCCCAGGGCGCGAGGAGCCTTTGACGAAATCCGGTTCATGGGGCACGGTTACTCGTTGACTTGCAGGCTGTAGCTTTTGATCTTGTTGTGAAGAGTGGTTCGGTTTATTTCCAGGATGCCTGCCGCCTTGGATATATTGCCCCGGCACAGGTTCAGGATGTGCTGGATGTGTCTTTTTTCCATCTCCTTCAGCGACTGCAGCGTGGTCTGCCCCGGAGATCGAATCAGGAAAGCAAAGTCTTCCTTTGTCAGGGAGCGGCCCTTTGCCAGAACGACAGCTCTTTCCAGGGCGTTTTCCAGTTCTCGAACGTTCCCCGGCCAATCACAGGCTTCCAGGACATCCATTGCCTGCTTCTGAATGCCGACCAGGGGCTTGTTGGTCTCTCTCCGGAACCGCTCCAGGAAATGCTGGGCAAGAATGGCGATATCTTCTCTTCGATCCCGCAGAGGAGGCACTTCGATCTCGATCACATTGAGTCGAAAATAGAAATCACGGCGAAAGGCACCCTTTTCGATTTCCTCCTGGAGATTCTTGTGGGTAGCTGATATCAGGCGGAAATCCACGGAAATCTCCGTGGTCCCGCCTACCCGGTTGAATTTCTTCTCCTGGAGCACCCTCAGCAGATCCACCTGCATCTTCAGGGGGATTTCGCCCACTTCATCAAGGAAGAGCGTGCCGCACTGCGCCATCTCCAGCCGTCCTTTCCTGGCTTTGACAGCTCCTGTGAACGATCCCGTCTCGTGGCCGAAGAGTTCACTTTCGAGCAGAGTATCCGTAAAGGATCCGCAGTTGATGGGGATGAACGGTCCGCGGCAGCGGCTGCTCTTGGCATGAATGGCCTTGGCGACCAACTCCTTGCCCGTTCCCGTTTCACCGCTCAAAAGAACCGGGGAATCGACTGCCGCCACTTCCCCTATGATGCAGAATAACTGCTGCATGCAATCGCTTACTCCGATCAGGTCTTCATAGCGCGTTCGAGATGCCGCTTGATGCCGCAGTACGATGTTTTCGTCGATGATTTTCTTCTGCTGAAGCAGCTTTTCCACCAGCAAGGTCAGCTGTTCCGGCTCGAAAGGCTTCATCAGGTAATCGTTGGCGCCGCTTTTCATGGCTTCGACGGCATTTTCCACCGAACCATAGGCCGTGATCATGACAACCATCGTCTGGGGAAAATGCCTGCGGATATGTTGCAGAACTTCCATTCCGCCTAGGTCCGGCATCTTGATGTCGAGAAACACCAGATCAAAATCTCTCTCTTCAAGGATTTCCAGCGCCCTGCAGCCCCCTTCGGCGCCGCTCACTTCATAACCGGACTTCTTCAGCCAGCCGATGAGCGATTCACGTACGATCAGTTCGTCATCCACCACGAGAATTCGTATGCGACTCATACAGTTGTTCCCTTATCCCTGATTAACGTCGGGCACGGTGCCGCCCGCAAGTCCCGAACCTGCATCTGCGGACCACTGTTCCGTATCCAGGAGTCACTCCACGTCGGGAACTTCCGGGAGGTCCATTTCTGTTTCTTTCCTGGATGACGGCTTCAGGAAGAAACGAATGATAAAGTTGGAGCCTTTCCCCAGTTTGCTCTTAACGTAGATGGTTCCATGATGTTCTTTGATGATTCCATAGACGACGGACAATCCCAGCCCTACCCTCTTGTCCTGATCCTTCGTGGAAAAGAAAGGCTCGAATACCTGGGATATCATCTCCTCCGGAATACCCGGTCCCGTGTCCTGGACTTCGAGGCGCACGATCCTGCCCGAATCCTCCGAGAAAGTCCGCACGGTAATGACGCCGCCATGAGGCATGGCCTCTATGGCGTTGAACAGGAGGTTGATAAAGCACTGCTGGATCTGGCCGGTGTCGCCCACCATCCGTGGTAAATCCTCATCGAGTTCGAGCACGAGGTTGATCTGCTGGAGCTTGATCTTGTGATCGAACAGCATCGCCACTTTCCTGATCAGTTCGTTCAGCTGGAAAGGCTTGTATTCCGTCTTCTGCTGACGGGAGAAGGAGAGAAGATTGCTCACGATGTTGCTGCACCGCGCCGATTCTGTATCAATAAGATGCAGATAGTATTTGAACTGGTCGAAATCGACTTCGGAAGGAGATCCTTCCTGGAGCTGCCGCAGCATGAGCCGGGAAAGCGCGTGGATTCCCGAGAGTGGATTGTTGATTTCATGCACGGCACTCGATACCAGTCTTCCCAGAGCGATCATCTTGTCGTCGTGGACCAGGCGCGCGAGGTTCCGCTTGAGAATCCTGGTCCTGGTTTCCAGCCGTTTTTCCAGTTCCGACGTGATATCTCGGCTTATCTCCAGAAACAGCTGCACCTCCCCTTTCTTGTTCTTCAAAGGTATGATGGTCACCTCGCAGTAGTTGACCTGGTTGTGCCGGTCGTAATGTTCGTGGATGGCATGCGCTGTTCCTTCGCTTCGAACGCTCATTTTGAGCGGGCAGGTCTCCCCTTTCTCGTCGCAGGGGCACACCGACCGATGGCTGACCTCGTAGCAGTACCTGCCGATTATCTCGTCCTTGTTCATTCCCAGCGACTGGAGAAGCGCGTTGTTGGCATCGATGATTTTCAGGTCGGGCTGGATGATCATTACTCGATCCTGGATGCTCGAAAACATGCTGTCGACAATGAATTCGATCAGTTCGAGCTGACGCTTCTCGAAGAGATACTCTTCACGCAGGCGGATCATGTCGCTGAACAGGCGGGATATCGTGGCTTCGAGTACTCTGACCTTGAGCGGGTTGTGCTTCAAGAAATCTTCCAGAAGCGATTCGTTTCCCGTCAGCTCGATCACCAGGTCCAGGTCCTCTATCCTGTAAAAGTCCTTGTAATCGGCAGTGGTGTAGATCCCTTTTTCTCTTGCCAGCCGCATCCCCGTGGCATCGGTGTTGGGGTCCGCAACGGCAACGATCTGGGCATTGACCAGCGGAAACCGCCTGGTGTCCATCATCTCCAGAAAAGCTTTGCAGCGTCTTCCTCCACCGATCACGGCGATCTTCATCGGACTTGCCGTCATCTCCATCGATTGCCCCTTGTCGCGCAAACTGTCTAATTATTCGACAGGCTGTGGTCATATTCCACAACCGTTTCAATCTTCACCCCACACGGGGAAAATAGAGAAGTGTCAACATCCTGCTGCATATTGCAGCACTTCGGGCGCCCAGCTCTCCATTCCTCAGGCCTTCACTGCTGATGCACATCCCTTCTCCGGGTATTGCCGACTAAAAACGAGCTCACCGGCAGACCAGGCCCAGGAGAAACTCGGGCAACATCGGGGCATGGCCTGTCAGGTCACCCCGTGTTCCGAGGATAATGCGCAGCCTTTGGGAGTCTGGTCTTGAGGCGATAATATCCGTAGATGCTCGATGGGACGCAGTGTCAGCAATTTGGCCGGATGCTGGTGAAATCCGCGTGGAACGGCCGCAAAATCAACTCGGTCGCAGTCAGCCACCCAAAAACATAACACATAAACCTGCCGAAATAAAAGGTTCATCCGGCAAACGAGTACTCCGGTGCTTTTCTCAGTAAAGATCGATGCCATCACAACGTCATTCCCGCCTTGGCGGGAATGAGTGCGCCTGGGAGCAGGTGCGATCAGAGAGGTGCAAGTCTTCTCCCGGGAGGTGCCCAATCCCGATAGCTGAAGGTGACTGCGTCGTCGCGAGGCGGGGTGGGGAGCAACCGGAGGCGAACTTGCAGTCCGAGGATGACGAACACGATTGGGCCGAACGTTACGACGAGCCTGCTCATTCAAGGTGAAGTCCAGACCGGGACACGGGCGAAAGCACGAGGTCTGCCAGAGGTTTGCGAGACCCCGGTGTATTAGCGAGAAAGCGGGGTAATGCCCGTGGAGCCAAGGGATGCAGGAAGGGGGATGCTATGATCGTATGTGGGTGGGGCTTCAAACCGCGCGAGTGCCCGTAGGGGCTAAGCCACGTGGAACTGTGTCTGAAAAACGAGACTTGTGGCGCGATTATTGCTTTAAGAATTGAGTCAAGATCTCATTCCGAAATTTGCGAACAGGGAGGGCGTGACATGAAAGCCAGGACGATAGAAAAAAGGCAGAACAAGGTGAAGGTGTTTTCGGCTGCGGACAATCAGTGCATCTGGATGAAGGCTGGAGTCATCAACTTCAAGCTTTGTGACAATGCGTATGATTGTCTGAGTTGCCCGTTTGACAAGGCAATGAGCCGAAGTCTGAAACAGAAGAAGGGTGAAGTCGTGAGTTGGCGCCAGGTCCAGAGAAAGAAGGCCTATGACGGCAAGGAATGCCGCCATATGCTGACAGGCAGAGTCCGGTATCATTTCTGTTCCAATTCCTACCGCTGCAATACGTGCGAATTCGATCAGACGCTGGACGAAGCGGATTTCTCCGCGGCACAGCCAGCCATTCGCACAAGGAAAGTGGCCGGATTCTCTTTTGCAGACGACTACTATTATCACAAGGGGCATGCCTGGGCCAGGGTGGAATACGGTGGATTCGTTCGGTTGGGGATCGATGATTTCGCTTCGAGGCTTCTGGGATCCCCCGGTGAACTGCAGGTCCCGCGGCTCGGTTCACATGTCGAACAGACCAAGGTGGGCTGGACGCTCATCCGGAAAGGCAAGCCTGCTTCGGTGCTCGCCCCGATGACGGGCGTGGTGGTGGCAACCAACCAGAAGGTCCTCCATGATCCGCATGCGATCGGCAGTGATCCTTTCGGGGATGGCTGGCTTCTCGTTATTCAACCCGTGGATATGAAGAAGGAGGTCAAGAACCTCCTGTTCCGGGCAGACAGTGAGGCATGGCTGGAGTCCGAGGCGGGCAGGCTGAACGAATTGGTCATGAACACTTACGGAAGGCCGCTTGCCGCGACGGGCGGTGAAGTGGTGGACGACATATACGGTAATATATCCCATCTCATAAGCTGGGAAGATCTTGTGCACGAATTTCTGCTGACCTGACGGAGGGATAAAGGCAGGGCGAAATGTCTGGATGTTCGACCGCCGTTCAGGACTGCATGGGGGAGGGGCTTTGCGAAACCCATGTTCGCAGGTCCCTCCCTCATGTGTTTCAGTGGATACGAAAGAGGACGGAAAAGACTTCTCCGTGCAGCTTCTGTATCCTCCTGCCGCGCCAACCGCCCGCAAACCGTGCTTCCACTCGATGAGCGCATGCTGTTTCCCTTTCTCCATTCCGTACCCGGCAATGCCTTTCCGCCCGCCGATATTCCATCGCCTCATAGAATCCTGTTCGTTTCACCTGAATGATTCGTTTCGCACTTACTTATAATAAAGTTAGTCAAGTCGTGAAAATTTTCATCTGGCCTTCCCCAACCATTTGTGCTCTAATCCCCTGCGAAGATGAGACTTTCTCTCTTAGCGCTCCCACAACGATTCGGCTGGTTAACGTGCCCTCACGCTTCGACATGTCGCGGTTTACAGGAAGATTAATTCCTTTCGAATAGAATCGAAACGAAACGGTTTAAGGCGCGCAAGCGCTTTGAAGATAGTAGAGCCTCGAATAATTTTTTCGTTCCCATTCTTGAAGAGGTTGGATCATGGCGAAAAGAATCGGGTTTTATATCTGCCATTGTGGGACCAACATTGCCGGAAAGGTTCGGACGGAGGAAGTAGCCCGTTTCGCGAGCGGCCTGAAGAATGTTGTGGTGGCAAGAGACTACAAATTCATGTGTTCGGATCCCGGTCAGGAAATGATACAAAAGGATATCCGTGAGCTGGGACTCAATCGGGTGGTCGTGGCCTCCTGTTCTCCCAGGCTTCATGAAAAGACCTTCCAGTCGGCATGTGAACGCGCCGGTCTCAATCCGTATTATTTCCAGATGGCCTGTGTGAGGGAACACTGTTCGTGGGTAACTGAGAATCCCGATCAGGCCACTGATAAAGCCAAGAAGCTGGCTGCCGCAGCCATCAGCAGGGTCGGCTATCATGAAAGCCTGACCAGGAGAGAAGTGGGCGTCCATCCGGATGTGCTGGTGGTCGGGGCGGGTATCTCAGGCATTCAATCGGCGCTCGATATCGCCAGGTCCGGCCACCAGGTCTACCTGGTTGAAAAAGATCCTTCCATCGGCGGCCACATGGTTCAATTCGATAAGACCTTTCCGACCCTGGACTGTGCCGCATGTATATCCACTCCCAAGACGGTGGCCGTCAGTCAAAGCCCGAATATCCACCTTCTCACCTACAGTGAGGTGACGGAAGTCAACGGGTTTGTGGGCAACTACACGGTGAAGGTCCGGCGGCGTTCCCGGTATGTTCGGGAGGACCGCTGTACGGGATGCGGCCTGTGTGCCGAAGCCTGTCCGGTATCGGTGCCCAATGAGTTCGATGAACATCTTGGTTCGAGAAAAGCCATCTACCGCTATTTCCCCCAGGCGGTGCCGGTCACTTTCTGCATTGAAAAGAAGGACCGTGCGCCCTGTGTTACCACCTGCCCGGCGGGCATCAACGTCCATGGCTATGTTCAGCTCGTGGGACAGGGGAAGTATCGTGAAGCCGTCGAGCTGATCATGGAGCGCCTGCCGCTGCCCGGGGTGCTGGGCAGAGTGTGCCCGCATCCGTGTGAATTCAGATGCCGCAGGGGCGGCGTGGATGACTCCATTGCCATCAGGGATCTCAAGCGATACGCCGCCGACCATGTGGACTTCAGTAAACTGCCTGTTCCTCACATCGAGGAGCGAAAGGAGAAGGTTGCCGTGGTGGGTTCCGGTCCCGCCGGGTTGACTGCGGCGTATTTTCTCCGCCAGAGCGGATTCGGGGTGACCCTGTTCGAGGCGATGCCGGTGCTTGGAGGGATGCTTCGGCTGGGTATTCCCGATTATCGGCTGCCGGTCGATGTTCTGAACACCGAGATCGATCATATTCTGAAACTGGGGATTGATGTCAGAACGGAAGCCAGGCTCGGAGTCGACTTCACTCTGGACGACCTCCGGCGAGACGGGTTTGGAGCCATTGTACTTGGGGTCGGAGCACACCGCAGCATGAAGCTCAACATCTCCGGCGAGGATGGGTTGGACGGTGTGATGGACGCAGTGGAATTTCTCAGAAAGGTGAGTCTGGGAAGCAAAGAGAGGCCCGGGGAACGAGTGGTCATCGTGGGCGGTGGGAATGTGGCCGTTGATGCTGCACGTACGGCGGTTCGGCTGGGTTGCAGCAGCGTCGCCATCGTGTATCGCCGGAGCCGCGAGGAGATGCCCGCTTATGCCGAGGAGATTGAAGGGGCTTTGGCGGAGGGAGTTGAAGTTCACTATCTTACGGCTCCCGTATGCGTCAGGGGTGAAAACGGCCGGGTGACGGGATTCGAGTGTATACGGACGGAGCTTGGAGTTCCGGATGAAAGCGGTCGGAGAAGACCGGTGCCCGTTGAAGGGTCGGAGTTCGTGATCGAGTGCGATGTGGTGATTCCGGCCATAGGACAGCAGCCGGATGTTGCGTTTGTGGAACCGTCCGGTCCCGAGGTGACGCGACGAGGAACTTTTGTGGTCAACCGCTACACCATGCAGACCACCACGCCTGGCGTGTTTGCTGCAGGAGACGCGGTCAGCGGCCCGGCTACGGTGATCGATGCCGTGGCAGCGGGACGAAGGGCTGCGGAAGCCGTTCGCGCCTATCTGGATGGCGAGGACCTGGATTTGCTGGCGGAGCGTCTTGCCGGGGAGCAGGCGCCTGGAGAGGACTGGCGGGAAATCCCCGAGGGGATCGAGAGGATGGATCGTGCCGCTCTGCGGCATATGAGTGCGAGCGAGAGTGCGGCTTCCTTCGACGAGGTTTCGCTGGGGCTGGCGGAGGACGATGCGCGTCGGGAAGTCATGCGTTGTTTGAATTGCGGGATCTGCTCGGAATGTATGGAATGTGTGCGCGCGTGTGAGCGAAGTGCGGTGGATCACGGCATGCAGGAAGAAGAGGTCGAGATCAAGGTCGGGTCGATCATCCTTGCCACCGGCTTCGACATCATGGACCCTGAACCGCTCAAGCAGTACGGCTACGGTCGTTTCCCCGACGTATACACGGGCCTCGAATTCGAGCGCATGAACAACGCCGTTGGCCCGACGGGCGGTCGGATCCTTCTTGGGAACGGACAACCTCCCGCCAGTGTCGGCATCATCCATTGCGTCGGCAGCCGGGACGTGAACTATCACGAGTATTGTTCCCGGGTATGCTGCATGTATGCCCTCAAATACGGTCACCTGATCAAGGAAAAAGTGGGGCATAACGCCGTGGTCTACAATTTTTACATAGACATGCGCTGCTTTGGGAAGGGATACGAGGAATTTTACCGCAGGCTTCAGGAGGAGGGAGTCACGTTCTTGAGAGGCAGACCGGGAGAGATCACCGATCAGGCTTTGCGTCCCGAGGAGGAGGGAAAGCTGGTTGTGATCACCGAGGATACGCTGGTTGGACGGCGCCTGAGGGTTCCCGTCGATATGGTCATACTCTGCACGGCCATGGAACCGCGCAGCAACGCAGCCGAGGTGGCACGCATATTCGGAATCAACCAGGGAGGAGACGGTTTCTTTCTTGAAGAACATCCCAAGCTGGGCCCCATGTCCACTGCCACCGACGGCATATTTCTCGCCGGCACCTGCCAGGGCCCCAAGGACATCCCGGATTCCGTGTCCCATGCGTCGGGTGCCGCAGCTCAGGCTTTGGCTCTCGCTACCCGGGGGAAAGTCGAGATTTCGCCCACCACTTCGTGGATCGACCCGGACGTGTGTGCGGGATGCCAGACCTGTATCAATCTCTGCGCGTACTCGGCCATCGAGTTCGATGCACGGCGGGGTGTATCCGTTGTCAATGAAGCGGTATGCAAGGGCTGTGGTAGCTGCGCGGGTTTCTGTCCGAGCGGTGCTGCACGCATAAAGCATTTCACCGCTCGCCAGGTTTTTGCGGAAATCGATGGAATTTTGGAAGAAGTCATGTGAGCCTCGGTTGCCCGGTCATCTTGGATCCGGAGAAGACGGAGGCCCGACGAAGGAGGGTTCGATGCGTGGTCGGGAACGCGGTGAGCAGCATTGGTTTCACCTGGTCCCAGGAAACATGGGAGGGAAAAATGGCAGACTATGAGCCGACGATCATCGCTTTTGTTTGCAACTGGTGTACCTACACGGCGGCGGACCTGGCGGGAACTTCCAGGTTGATACAGCCTCCTAACGTGCGCATGATCCGAATGATGTGCACGGGAATGGTGGATCCGAAGTACGTTGTCAAAGCGCTTCTGGAAGGCGCCGACGCCGTGCTGATCAGCGGCTGCCATCCGGGGGACTGCCATTATATCAATGGAAATCTGAAAGCCCGCAGGCGCATCAAGCTCCTCAAGGAAATCCTGCCCCGATTCGGTTTTGACGAACGCAGGCTCAAGATGACCTGGATCGGGGCCAGCGAGGGAATAGACTTTGCCGAAACCATCAGAGAGATGGTTGCCGAGGTCAAAGCCATGGGCCCAAATGAATTGAGGCAGAAAATGGTGCTGTGAAGACGCTGTGGAGTCTTAAACAATCCGGAGAGAAACAATGGCCAAGACAGCGATGATTGAAATAAAGGGGCAGGATTCGGTTGCCTCACTTCAGGAATTCCTCAGGGCGCTTCTCACCCGTGGAGAAATCGGCGCCGTGCTCGTGGCGCAGCATTTACCCATGAAAAATGTGGTCATGCCTGTCCTTGTGACCGACGAGAGCAGGCTTGGGGCAGCAGATCCCCTTGCACCGGCTTTTCCCATGAACGCCGCCAAGATCCTTTCCAGGCTTACGCGCAAGCCGCTGGGAACCGTGATGGCGGCTGTACTTCGGCCTTGTGAGATAAGGGCCTTCGTCGAACTGGTCAAACTCAAGCAGGGCAGCCTGGATGACGTCGTGCTGATCGGCCTGGACTGCCTGGGGGCCTACAGCAACGTGGATTATGCAGCACTGGCCGCCGAAAACGGAACGGAATTCACCCGGTCATTCTGTGCGCAGATGCTCGATGAAAAGGGTTTCGTCTCCGAAAACGACAAACTTGCAGGGGCATGCAGGGCCTGTGAATATCCCGTCCCTGAGAATGCGGATGTGCTGATCGGCCTTGTCGGAGGAGACACATCCGGTTCGTTCTTTGTGAAAGCCAATACCGATAAGGGACTGGAGTTGCTGGATAAACTGAGACTTCCGTCCGGGCAGGAGCCTCCTCGGCGCAAGGAGGCCGTCGCCAACCTGGTGAGTCGGCGCACTGCCTTCCGTGACAAGATGTTTGAAGAGACGAGTTCAGCCACGTCTGATCCGGAAAAACTGATGAGTTATCTCGCCAATTGCGTGAACTGCTACAACTGCCGGGTGGCATGTCCGGTGTGCTACTGCAAGGAATGCGTTTTTGTGACGGACGTGTTCGACCATGAACCCTCCCAGTATCTTCGGTGGGCAAGAAGGAAGGGAATCCTCAAAATGCCCACCGATACAGTCTTCTTTCATCTTACACGCCTGGCGCATATGAGTACGGCTTGCGTCGGCTGCGGCCAGTGTTCCAACGCCTGCCCCAATAACGTCCCCGTGATGCAGATTTTTCGCACCATTTCCAGCCATACTCAACGAGCCTTCGACTACCATGCCGGTATGAGTGTGGAAGAAGAGCCTCCCCTGTCGTCCTTCCGTGAACACGAGTTTTCCGAAGTTACCGGCGGCAGGGACTAGAGGGCGGGGATCGGGAAACGGAAGGGGATTGTAGGCTGGGGTTTACAGAGCGTGAGGTCTTGATATGAAGAAAAAGATTGGCTCGGCTTTGGTGGTGGGAGCCGGAATCAGCGGAATCCGTTCCGCTCTGGACCTGGCGGAAATGGACTACCAGGTTATCCTGATCGACAAGGCGCCCAACCTTGGAGGGACACTGAGACAGCTGGACTACCAGTTCCCGAGCGATCATTGCGGAATGTGTAAAATGCTTCCCATGGTGGATCGTGATGCTTCTTCGCAGTTCTGCCTGCGCAAGGGCCTTTTTCACGAGAACATCGAGATTATGCTTTCCACCGAACTCGTGGCTTTCGAGGGCGAACCGGGCAAGTTCCAGGCCACCCTGCGCTATCTGCCCAACAAGGTGGATACGGATCTCTGCATCGGCTGCGGCGAATGCTCCCGAGTCTGCCCGGTCGAGGTTCCCGACGAATTCAATGCCGGTCTTACGATGCGCAAGGCGGTATACCTTCCCGTGCCGCACAACATTCCCAATCACTATGTCATCGATACCGCGGCCTGCAATCGCTGCGGCGAATGCGAAAAGATCTGCCCCACGGGAGCCATCGATCTCCTGTTGCAGGAGCGCCGCAAGTTCAGGATCCTCGTGGTCGACGACGAAAAGATCGTCCGGGATTCCATCAAGGAATGGCTGGATGACGAGGGTTTCACGGTCGAAACGGCGGACTCGGGTGTCGAGGCCTTGAGCAGGCTCGAACAGCAGCCCTGCAACATGATGTTTCTGGACGTTAAGATGCCTGGAATGGATGGTGTGGAGGTCCTGAAGAAGGTGAAGGAAATCGATCCCGACCTGCCGGTGGTGATGATGACTGCTTATGCGACGGTGGAGACAGCCGTTGAGGCCATGAAGGTCGGGGCCAGAGACTACCTCATGAAGCCTTTCGATATCGAGGTGCTGGTGTCGATGGCGATCCGGTTCTACCGGAGCGCGCAGCGCGTGGCCGAGCGCATGGTCGAAGTGGGCGCGGTGATACTCGCCGCCGGGTTCAAGTCCTATGATCCCACCGACGGGAAGAATACGTATGGCTATGGAGAGTATGACAATGTCGTGACCAGCGTGGAATTCGAGAGGTTGGTGAGCGGCACGGGGCCGAACCAGGGAAGACTCGTCAAAAGAGACGGCGGTGAGGTTCGCAAAATCGCCTGGCTCCAGTGTGTCGGTTCCAGAGACTTGAATGCCGATGCAGACTACTGCTCCTCCACCTGCTGCATGTTTTCGATCAAGGAAGCCGTACTGGCCAGGGAGTGCACCGGCGGCCAAGTGGATGCGGCCATATTCTACATGGATATGCGAACCTTCGGCAAAGATTTCCAGCGATACCGGGACAGGGCCGAAAAGGACCTGGGAGTGCGCTTTGTGAGGAGCCGGGTTCATTCGGTGGAGCCCGATTTCGATGGTGGAGGTTTGAGGATCTCCTATTCCGACGTCACCGGAACGATGCACGTCGAGCCGTTTGACATGGTGGTGCTCGCCACCGGTCAAAGACCGTCTGCAGGAACGGAAACCCTTGCTGAACTCACGGGTGTCGAACTCAACCCCTGGGGTTTCTGCAAAACGACGGACAGCTTTCTTTCCGCCACGACCCGGGAAGGTGTATTCGCTTCAGGCTCCTTTTCCGGCTTGAGGGACATCTCCGAATCCGTGCTTCTGGCAAGCGCTGCATCCCTGAATGCCTCTGCACTCATGCACGGCAAGGGTGGAGGTCTTGCTCCGGTTCCGGACGACGAACCGAAGCTCCGGGATGTTTCAAGGGAACTGCCCCGCGTGGCCGTCGCTTACTGTACATGCGGTGGAAAACCGGCTGGAGATCCTGATCCCGAGGCCGTTTTCAACTCTCTTTCCGAGGCTGAGATCGTGTGCCGGTTTATACGGATCGAGCGTATGTGTACCGCCGCCGGCTGGGATGAAATGATTGACAGGCTCAGGAATACAGAGTGCAACCGGGTGCTTGTTGCCTCCTGCCTTCCCTGCGTTTATGGAAGGAAGACCAAGGAAGTGGGGGATGCCCTCGGGTTGAGCACTTCATTGATCGATGCGGTCGATGTTCGAACGCCTCTGTCTCCCGTTCATCATCTCAGCGCATCCCAGGCGGCCCGGGAGATCCGCGTGGCCCTCGATATGGCGCTGGCCAGGTTGAAGGGGGCCGTTCCCGCTGAGTCTTCCCGTATCGTAAACACCCAGAAGGCCCTCGTGGTGGGAGGAGGCATCGCCGGGATGACTTCGGCGCTGGCGATTGCTGATCATGGCTTTCCCGTAAGCCTTGTCGAACGGTCTTCGGAATTGGGGGGGAATCTGAAAAAGATCTACAGGACTATCGAGGGATATTCACCCCAGGAACTTCTCGGAAAGATCGTCGCTCGAGTCGAAACTCACCCCCTGATCACGCTGTACAGGAATTCCCGGCTGATTCATACGGAAGGGCATGTCGGGCGGTTTCGGACCACCATCGAAAAGGACGACGGAACGGGGGAGGTTCTCGATCACGGAGTGGCCATACTGGCTACGGGAGGCGGGGAGGCGAAAACTACGTCTTATAGCTGGGGGAAAATCGACGGAATCCTGACTCAACATGAACTGGAGGAGAGGCTGCACTCGGGTGTCCTGGATCCCTCCCTGCTGCGGAATGTGGTCATGATCCAGTGCGTGGATTCGAGGGAAGGAGAGCGCAATTACTGCAGCCGCATCTGCTGCGCTTCCGCGCTGAAGAATGCCCTTTATTTGAAGGAGCGGAATCCGGATACCGACATATATGTATTTTACCGGGACATCATGGCGTACGGCTTTCTCGAATCGTTCTACACCCGTGCTCGAAAGGCGGGCGTTATTTTTGTGCAATTCAGTGTCGACCGCAAACCAGAGGTCAATGTTGAAAACGGAACTGCGGCCGTTGTTGGTTTTGACCCCGTACTCGGCCGGGAAATCATCCTTCGGCCGGACGTCGTGGTGTTGAGCACCGGGATCGTACCTGCCGATCACCGGAGTCTTGCCGAGGTTTTGGGGGTGGGAATCAACCGGGACGGTTTCTTCGAGGAAGCGGAATCCAAATGGCGGCCGGCGGATTCCATCCGACATGGCATCTTCCTGTGCGGCATAGCTCACTCGCCCCGTTCCATCAGCGAATCCGTCACTTCGGCCGAGGCTGCGGCTCAACGGGCACTGGGGCTGCTGAACCATCCGGGGCTTCGCGTCGCGCGGTCCGTGGCGGAGGTGCGTCACAGTCTGTGTTCCCTTTGTGAAAGATGCATTGCGGCGTGTCCTTACGGAGCCAGATGGTTCGACGAGGACCTGGAGAGAATACAGGTGGATGAAGTGGCCTGCCAGGGTTGTGGCGCCTGCGCAGCCGCATGCCCCAACAGCGCTTCGGTCCTGCGAGGCTCACGGGATCAGCAGATTTTCGCCGTGCTCGATGCCGCAATGCAATGAGAGGCATGTGAAGACCACACCGTCACATCATTGAACGAGGATATGAAAATGAGCACTCAGGTGTCCGAATCTCACTCCTCCGATCCCATGTCGGTCCTTGGAGAAAAACTCAGCGCGTGCATGCAGTGCGGTACCTGCACGGGTTCCTGTGCCAACTCACAGGCCATGGATCATACTCCCAGGTATCTCTGGAGACTGGTTCAACTGGGGTTGAAGGACGATATCTTCCAGAGCAAGACCTTCTGGCTTTGTTCCAGCTGCTATTATTGTACCCTGAGATGTCCCAGGGGCCTTCCTTTGACGGACGCGATGGCTGCGCTCAAAAGAATCGCCGTTGAGGAAGGTCTGTTCGACGACAGGAAAAGTCCATCTTTTTACCGGACTTTTCTCGATACGGTCCGGCGGTATGGGCGGGTAAGAGAGATGGAACTCATGGCCAGGTACTTTATCTCCCTGAAGAACCCCGCCACTCCTCTGAGCTTCACACCCCTGGGCCTCAAGATGATGCTCAAAGGCAAGATTTCCCCTCAGATGCCCCTCTTTTCCGGGAAAGGGAAACTGGACAGGATCTACCGTAAAGTGCGTGAGATGGAGGCAAATCCATGAAGTATTTCTATTACCCCGGTTGCTCACTGGAAGGTACTGCGAAGGAATACGACGCATCCACTCGTGCCGTGCTGAAGGTGCTGGGAGCAGAGTTGGTGGAACTGGAGGATTGGACATGCTGCGGAGCCAGTGCCGCGGACGCCGTGAGCTACCTTCTCTCCATGGTTTTACCTGCCCGAAACCTGGCTCTGGCAAGCCGGACCGGGACAAGCGCCGATTTTCTCATCCCATGCAGTGCCTGCTATCTGAACCTGAGAAGAGTGGACGATCATATCAGGCGAGATACTCGACTTCTCAACAGGATCAATGAAGCCCTCGCAGAGGAGGGGCTGAAATATGACGGTGGAATTCGGTCCAGGCATATCCTCGATGTGCTGGCCAACGACTTCGGGGCGGAAGGGATCGAGCGCAAGGTTATGAAGAATCTCGGCGGGCTGCGAGTGGCTCCCTACTACGGCTGTCAGTGTCTGCGCCCCTTCCAGGATTTCGATGATCCACAGGAACCTGTGTCCATGGAACCTGTCATCCGGGCGCTCGGCGCCGAGGTGCATCCGTGGTCGATGGGGGCCAGGTGCTGCGGAGCGGGGCTGATGACCACCAAGAAGAGCGTTGCCCTGGACCTGGTGAAGGCCCTGCTTACGGCAGCAAAAGGTGCGGACTGCATTGCAACCGTCTGCCCGATGTGCCAGATGAACCTCGACAGCTTTCAAAGCAAGGTTTCCAGGTTGAGTGGAGAAGATCTGAGTATCTCAGTGATCTACCTCCCTCAACTCATGGGCCTGGCCTTCGGTTTGCCGGAGGAACAGCTGAGGCTCAAAATGAACTTCGCCATTACCGATGTTTTTCACAGCAGGCTCCGAACTGCAGGGGAAGCAGCGGCGGCTGAGGCGGGGTAGACGAATGTTCGGGGGCCGGGTGCAGCAGTTCCCGGCCTGCCGGAAGCGCGTTTCCGCCTCTCCATGCCGGGGGATCGCGTTCTTCCGGTTGCCTGCCCGGGGACCTTGTTGTTGACCGGCAGTGCATTATCAGATAGATTTCCTGTGTATAAAGGTCTGTATCGTTGAGGGCATGTGCTGTCGAGGAATAGTTCAAGGGCAATCACTTTGGATACGGCCGGTGGCCAATCCGGTTTCTGCGGCTCACATCTGCCGGATGTCCGCAGCCTCCATGGGTTTTTCGAACTTTTAGTCCACATCGTTTATTTCCCGCCTCCCGGCACTGACCGGCATCACTCCACCCTTACCCGGCACGCGTGGAAGCTTGTGTTTCCGGCTGTGTTTGCCGATAAAGCCATAGAACAGAAAAGTCCCGTCGATGCTTAATAGACTTCCTGCCATATACCATACGCTTATTTTCAGACTGATCTTCTCCGTCGGGCTGGTGATCTTCATCATCATATCCACATGGGCCTATTTCAATATCGAATATCAGAAGAAGACCACCACGGCAGCCATAGTAGAAGCAGTGGACCGGCTCGGAAATACGATAAAGCTGGGTACCCACTATGCCATGATGTTGAATTCGAGGGAGGATATCAATGAAATCATAAAGAACATCGGCAGGCAGGAAGGTATCACGAATATAAGGATTTACAACAAGGACGGCCAGATCAAGTTTTCTAACCTTCCCGAAGAGGTGGACCGGATAACCTCCATCAAGGATGAAGCCTGCTATATATGCCACAAAGTGGAACCTCCTCTCGATGATGTCGACACCAACGAAAGAAAACGCATCTTCACTTCGTCGAACGGGTACAGACTCCTGGGGATTATCAGCCCCATCTACAACGAACCGGGGTGTGTGACGGACGAATGTCATTTTCATCCTGCCGATAAAAAGGTCCTTGGAGCCCTGGACGTGGTCGTTTCGCTCAGGGAAACCGACACAGCGATCCTCTCCTACGAACGCTGGATCATTGTGCTGGCCATTTCCGGTTTTGCAGCCACATCCGTTATCATCGGAATCTTCCTTATGCTGTTCGTAAACCGGCCGATCAAGAAGCTGATTACCTGGACCCGCCATATTGCTCAGGGAAAATACGACCATCCCATCAACGAAAAGTGGGACGACGAAATAGGGCAGCTGGCTCATGCCATCAACAGGATGGCCCGGGAAATCGGAGAGAAGCAAAGGGAGCTGAACCGGCAGCGGAACGAATATCAGGAGCTTTTCGAGCAGGTGCCCTGTTACATTACGGTGCAGAACAGGGATCTCAAACTCATCCGTCACAACAGGGAGTTTGCCGAACAGTTCGATCCTCATCCCGGTGATTACTGCTACAAGGTGTACAAGGGGAGGTCCGAGCAGTGTGAGTGCTGTCCGGTGATGATGACGTTCGAGGACGGAGAATCGCATCAGAGCGAAGAAAGCGGAATCACGAAGGACGGAAGCCTTTCCTGCTGGATTTGCAGGACTTCGCCCATCAGGGATGCGTCGGGGGAGATTGTCGCAGTAATGGAGATGAGCGTCGACATCACCCAAATGAAGCTCCTGGAAGAGGAAATCAGAAAATCTGAAGAAAAATACAGGCATATATTCAACAATATCCCCAATCCCATATTTGTGCTCGACCGCAGGAACCTGATCATTCTTGACTGCAACGACATGGTGACACAAGTCTACGGTTATACCAAGGAAGAGCTGATCAACACGTCTTTCCTCTATCTCTTCGAGGAAAGCGAACACCAGAATTTCGCTCTGGAAATCAGAACCTCGGACTTTATCAACCAGGTCCGGCAGATTACGAGGGACGGCAGGCACATTTATGTCAACATCCGGGTTTCGCCGTCTGAATTTCTGGGTAGAGCAGCGCTGTTGATCACGACCAGCGATATCACCAAGAGGCTCATGGCCGAGCAGCAGTTGATACAGGCGAGCAAAATGGCCACGCTGGGGGAGATGGCCACGGGAATCGCCCACGAACTGAATCAGCCTCTGTCCGTGATCAAGACGGCCGGAGGTTTTCTGATCAAGAAAATCAGGAGGGGGGAGAAGATCAGCGAGGAGATTCTAAAGACCATGGCCGAGGAGATCGACAGCCATGTGGACAGGGCGTCCAAGATCATCAATCACCTGAGGGAGTTCGGGCGCAAGTCCGAGGTGGGCAAGGAGAGGGTGCAGCTCAATGATGCACTCATGCGAGCACTGGAGATATTCAGTCAGCAGCTGAAGCTGAGGGAAATCGAGGTCGAAAAGGATCTGGACGATAACCTGCCGACGATCCTTGGAGATGCCAACCGGCTGGAGCAGGTGTTTATCAATCTTCTGATCAATGCCAGGGATGCCATCGAGGAAAAGTGTGATAGGGTGGGCAGCAGAAACATCGAAAAGAAGATCTATCTCAAGACCCGGGCCATTGACGCAAAAGTGCGCGTGATGGTAAGGGACACGGGTGTTGGAATCCCCAGGTCCGTGTTGGACAAGGTATTCGAACCCTTCTTTACGACCAAGCGGGTGGGTAAAGGCACGGGGTTGGGGTTGTCCATCAGCTATGGGATCGTGCAGGATTATGAGGGGACGATCCATGTCGAGACCGAGGAAAATGGAGGTTCGTCCTTTATTGTCGAGTTTCCCGTTGCAGGTGAGGTTTGATGGCGGACAAGATCTTGCTGGTCGATGATGAGGAAGGAATTCGCAAGGTGCTGGGGATATCTCTTGCCGATGCCGGCTACGATGTTCTGACGGCGGCCAGTGGGGAGGATGCCTTGGAGATTTTCAGGAGGGAATCGCCTTCCATCGTTCTGACCGACATCAAGATGCCCGGAATGGACGGCATCGAATTGCTGCGCAGAATCAAGGAAGAGGAACCGGATGCCGAAGTGATCATGATCACCGGCCACGGCGACCTGGAGTTGGCTATAAAGAGCCTCCAGTACGAGGCGGCGGATTTCGTCACAAAACCCATCCATGATGAAGCCCTTTGCATAGCGCTGAAGCGTGTTCACGAACGAATCTGGATGAAAGCCAGGCTCCGCGAGTACACGGAGAGCCTGGAGCAGCTGGTACGAGAAAAAAGCCGGCAGTTGATCGAGGCGGAAAGACTGGCCGCCATCGGCCAGACCGTTGCTACCCTGGCTCACGCCATCAAGAACATCATCGGCGGCCTCAAAGGCGGCATGTATGTGCTCGAGAAAGGAATGGAGCTCAACAACGAGAAATATAAGGGCCAGGGGTGGGAAATGCTCAAGAGCAACGTGGGGAAGATCGGCAACCTTGCTCTCGATCTTCTGAATTACGCCAAGGATCGAGAACCCGAGTACCGGGTGTGTGATCCCAACGAGCCGCTCGAAGAGGTGTTCCACCTCATGGAGCCCCGGTGCAGGCAACGTGGAGTCTCCCTCGATATGGAACCCGGTACCGATTTGCATCCGATTCTGCTGGATCCAGAGGGCATACACTGCTGCCTGCTCAACCTCGCAATGAATGCCCTCGATGCCTGCACGGAGTTCGAAGCGTCGGGAACTGCCGCCAAGATCCTTCTACGTTCCCGGAATGTGGACGGATGGGGAGTCGAGTACCAGGTTGCAGACACCGGATGTGGCATGGATGAGGAGGTAAGAAGCAAAATCTTCAAAAATTTCTTCAGTACGAAAGGATCGAAAGGCACGGGACTGGGCCTGATGATCACTCAGAAGATCGTGAAGGAACATGGTGGATTCATTGATCTCGAAACAGAAAAGGGAAAGGGGAGCACCTTTGTGATCCGGCTTCCCGACAAGAGAAGGTTTTATTGTGAGTGAATGGCCGGCATCGGAACCTGAGCACCCGGGAAGATGGATCGGTTCCCCGACGGGCAGTCGCAGCAGCCAACCAGACCAGAGAAGGGAAAGACCATGGTGGAGTACAAAAACATTCTATTTTGTACGGATTTTTCCGAAGATGCCAATATCGCCTTTTTGCATGCCCTGAACCTGGCAAAGAAATACAATGCCAGGCTGCATATCCTGAACGTACCCCACTCCCCGTTCACTTATGCAAGAAACATCGTTGATGAACATGTCCCCGAGAACAAGGCCCGGGAGGGGCAGGCATTTTTTGACGAGGATATTGCCAGAGAAGCTGAAAAGGCTCTCAGGGAGAATTATGAGAAAAGGATGGGGGATTTCAGGGATTACGCCTACGTGGTGAGATGCGGAGCGCCCGACGTTGAAATCGTCCGCTACGCCAAACAGAACCATATCGACCTCATCGTGATGGGAGCCCTCGGCAAGTCCGACGTGGACAGGCTCGAACACGGCAGTACGGTAGCAAATGTGTCAAAGTACGCCCATTGCCATGTCATGGCCATCAGGAATCCGGCGAAACAGTTCACATTGCCGGGTAAAATGAATTGACCGGGGCACGGAAACATCATATGCAGAAAGCTGGAGGACATGACCATGGCGAAAAAAGTTCTTGTAGTGGATGACGAACAGGATATACGCATCTTCATCACCACTCTTCTGGAAACCAACGGTTACAAACCCATACCCGCGGAGGATGGCCGGGAGGGGCTCGAACTCGCCCGAAGCAGGAAGCCGGCCCTCATCATCATGGATATCATGATGCCCAGAGAGAGTGGGATCTACATGTACCGCGAAGTGAAAAAGGATCCGGGCCTGAAGGACGTACCCGTTATCATGGTGTCGGCGCTTTCAAAAAAGACCTTCTTCCATTCGCAGAAGGTACTTGATGAATATGAGGGAGATAAAGTCCCCGAGCCCACCGCATACATCGAAAAACCTCCCGAAGCGGATGAACTCCTCGATGCCGTGAGAAGCGCCATCGGGTGACAGGAATCGATGGGCGGTCGATGACCGCCCGGCAGTCCTCCCTCTGTCTCTACCCTTCCTTGTCTTCCCCTCCGAGGAGTGATCCGAGGATCGTTCCCGCGCCGGCTGCGATGCCTCCTATCCCCACAGCCGTGCCCAGGACCGAACTCCCCTTTTCGGTGGTGCCGGTGCCCGAGTAGGCAATCTGCCTGCGCAGTTTCGCCAGGGTCATCGTTTGAATAACGACCTGGCCGGGACCTGTAAGAGTGGTGAGAAAGATCCCTTCCCCACCGAACAGGGCGGAACGGACACTCCCCACCGTCTGGACGTCGTAGGCTACGGTTTCCTCCCAGGCGACAACCGATCCCGTATCCACCAGCATGGTCTCCCCCGCCTGCAGGTGAAAGCTGAAAAGGTCTCCTCCCGCATGGATAAAAACGACTCCGTCTCCCGAGATCTTTTCCAGGATGAAGCCTTCCCCGCCGAATAGCGCTCCTCCGATCCTCTTCTGCAGGGCGATCGAAATGTCGATGTCCCCCACCGCCGCAATGAAGGCGTCGCGCTGGGCGATGATGCTCGTCTCCTGCACCCCGACGGCCAGGATCCGCCCGGGAAAATCCCCGGCAAACCCCGCTTCGCCCTCTCCTTCATAGTACGTGAAAAAGAGAGATTCTCCGGCAAGCATCCGTTTTCCCGCCCCGATCAATTTGTCCATCAGGCCGCCTCCCGATTTGCACGGCATCCGGCTCTCCATTCGCACGCTGCCACGAGTGTAAATCATCTTGCCCGCTTCGGCGAAAAGCCTGAATTGTCCTCCCACCTTGATTCTGAGCATCTCCAGGTTGTCTCCGGAAATCTCGTAAAAGCTGCCCTTGCGCTCAAGAATCCGCATAGACTCTCTCCTCTAACGTGCCCGGCCGGCATAAGACTGTCTGCAAAGGGAAGACGCCGGTGACGGACGGCTTTCCTCCCCTCTGCTCCCATTGACCGCCCCCATTGTAACGCATCGGGTGCAATCTGCATCCTTCTTTCCTTCTTCAAATGGGCATGTGGACGAGAATTCTCCGCCGAGCCTCACGATGGTCGCGGATAGAGCATGCGGAGGAGCCCTTCGGGATCCATCTGGTTCGAAGTTTGCATAAGGAAAGAGCGAGTGGATTTAGACGGGGAAAGACCACCCATGTTTTCGACCAAGGAGGTGGGTCTTCATGCTGGCCATACCTGTGTTTCGTGCCCGGGTTGCACCGGTGCTGAACTGGTGTTCGAGAATACTGGTGATTCCGGAGGATGCGGAAGATTCCGATGAGGGACATGAGATCCTGTTTGAAAAAACCAATATCTACGAGCTGCTGCAGATCCTCAAAGGAATTGGAGTCAAGACGGTCATTTGCGGAGCCCTGACTCCCGATCTTCTGAATTATGGGGAACGGTTGGGTGTCAGGATGATTTGTGGAGTTGCGGGGCATGTTGCAGCGGTGTTTCAGGCTTTTCACGCAGAGAAATTGCACCAGCCCGACTTCCGACTGCCCGGATGTGGATGTCGGAGAAAGGTTCGACAGAGCGGGGGAGCCGCGGGAGTGTGCGAAGCCGCTCAGGAAAGGAGTGAAATCATGCCGAATGGAAGAGGTCAGCGAGGTGGAGGAAAAGGCATGGGGGCCGGGAGAAAACGCGGCCAGGGCCAGGGCCAGGGAAGATTTACCGGTGCCGGAGGGGAGGCGGGATCCTGTGTGTGCCCGCAGTGTGGCCGGGAGATAAAGCATGAGAGAGGCATTCCTTGTGCTCAGTTGAGGTGTCCGGAATGCGATCATGTTCTGATGAGAAAGTGAAAAACCGGAAACGGGGCGAATCAGATCGAGGCGGATTCAGGGAATCGATTCGTCTGAAGCCGTTTCCTGGTCGAATGTTTGATGACCGGTGTCTTTGCGATTTATCGTGAGGAGAGGGCCAAATGATCATAAGTATTGCAAGCGGCAAGGGCGGGACGGGGAAGACCACCGTTGCCGCAAACCTCGCTGTGGCGTTGAAGGATCTGGATGTCCAACTGCTCGACTGCGACGTGGAAGAACCCAATGCACACCTGTTCTTGAAGCCCGATATGTGCAGCGGAAGCGAAGTGTTCGCGGAGGTCCCCGAAATTGATGAGAACCGTTGTTCGCACTGCGGAAAATGCCAGGAACTGTGCATGTTCAATGCCATTGCTGTGCTGCCCCAGGCAGTGCTGACCTTCAAGGAACTGTGCCACAGTTGTGGAGGCTGTTTCATGGTCTGCCCGGAAAACGCGGTGATGGCGGGCAGGCGGTTGCTCGGGAAGGTAGAGGAGGGAACCAGGGGGAATCTGCATTTCACTCACGGGGTACTTCGTGTGGGCGAAGCGATGGCTCCGCCCCTTATCCGCAAAGTTCGGGCGACGGGGAACGGACACCAGGTCGTCATCGTGGATGCTCCTCCCGGTACGTCATGCCCTGTCATTGCGGCAATCCGTGGCAGCGACTACGTTCTGCTCGTGACAGAACCCACGCCCTTTGGTCTGAACGATCTGGAACTCGCCGTGGGTGCCGCGCGCTGTCTGCGATTGCCTGTGGGAATCGTCATCAATCGTTCAGATCTCGGGGACGGGCGTATTCACGATTTTGCCCGGAAGGAAAACCTCCCTGTCCTGTTGGAAATTCCCTTCGACCGTCATGTCGCCGAAGTCTATGCCAGGGGTGACCTGCTGGTGGAGGTTGTGCCGCAATGGCGCGCCATGATGAGAAGTCTTTTCGAGAAAATCGTATCGAATCTCAGGGAGTGGAAACAGAGTCGATAAGGGCGGTTAGAGCGTAAACCAGCATAGACAACATATACAACTGGATGCTTTCGAGTGGATGCGATGAAAGAACTGGTCGTAATAAGTGGCAAGGGCGGCACCGGGAAAACGAGCATTGTCGGAGCCTTCGCGGCTTTGACCGCCGGAAAGGTGCTTTGCGACGCGGACGTGGACGCTGCAAATCTGCACCTTCTCATGAGGCCCAGAATCCGGGAACGTCATGATTTTCGATCCGGTCACAAGGCGGTCATTGACGAACAACGGTGCATCCAGTGCGGGGACTGCCTGGAAAGATGCCGGTTCGACGCAATATCTGCCTCGTTTTCCGTGGACCCGTTGTCCTGCGAGGGATGCGGCGTTTGTGTCCATTTCTGCCCCACGGGCGCCATCGATTTTCCAGAGAGCCTGTGTGGAGAATGGTATTCTTCGAACAGTCGGTTTGGCCCGCTGATCCATGCGCGGTTGGGGATCGCGGAAGAGAATTCTGGAAAACTCGTGACCCTGGTTCGCAAGCAGGCGCGATCCCTTGCCGAAAACCTTTCTGTGGACCTGATCCTGACTGACGGACCTCCGGGAACGGGATGCCCGGTGATCGCTTCCATCGGAGGTGCCAGCGCGGTGCTGATCGTGTCTGAACCCACCGTGTCGGGTGTGCATGACCTCGAAAGGGCGGGAAACCTGTCGGAATGTTTCGGTGTTCCGGTAATGGTTTGTGTGAACAAGGCGGATCTCTACTGGGATGCCGTCAAGGAAATAGAACGGCTTTGCCAGGCGAGAGGATACCCGATCGTGGGGCGCATTCCTTTCGATCCTGCTTTTACCAGGTCACAGGTGGAAGGCATGACGATCATCGAATATGGGGATGGGCCCGGAAAAGCAGCCGTTGAAGAACTCTGGGAAAAGGTCAGGCTTCAACTGGACCGAATAAACCAATGATTTCAGAGAGGCACAGAAGCATTTCCTGTCGGTGAAAGCGGGTGATTCTATCGTTTCCGCCCCCTTTCACAGGCAGAATTTGCACGCATGGGCGTATTAGCGCCTGGGGGTTTGGTTTTTGGAATCGAAGGGTGATATAATGAAAAATGTTAAAGGAATTCGGTTTCATAATTCAAACCCAATGTGGTGAAAAGAATGCCCGATCGTTCCAGTCTTTCTCTCGAGACCCGCATCATCTTGAATAGTGTGGCAGACGGAGTATTCACGGTAGACCCGGAGTGGCGTATTACGTTCTTTAACCGGGCAGCGGAAAAGATCACGGGCATCCCCGCGGACGAGGCTATCGGGAAGCCCTGCTGCGAGGTCTTTCGCGCCAACGTGTGTGAAACCACGTGTGTCCTGAGGTATACCCTGGAGACCCGGAAAAACGTTGTCGACAAGCCCATCGCGATCTTGAGAGCGGATGGGAGGGAGGTCCCTATCAGTGTGAGCACCGCCCTTCTCAAGGATGAACAAGGGAAGGTGATCGGTGGAGTGGAGACCTTTCGGGACCTCAGCCTCGTGGAGACCCTGCGCAGGGAAATCGACCGGCAGTATCGCTTCCAGGATATCGTCTCCAAGTCCCCCCTCATGAAAAAGATTTTCTCCATTCTTCCCGATATCGCTCAGAGTGACAGTACGGTTCTTTTGCAGGGGGAGAGCGGGACGGGCAAGGAGCTTCTAAGCCTTGCCATTCACAATCTCAGTGCCCGTTCAAAAGGCCCCTTTGTGGCGCTCAACTGCGGCGCGCTGCCCGATACTCTCCTCGAATCCGAACTCTTCGGCCATACGGCGGGGGCCTTTACCGATGCGAAGCGTTCTCGAGCCGGACGATTTGCCATGGCCGAGGGAGGGACTCTCTTCCTGGACGAAATCGGGGACATATCCCCTGCCCTCCAGGTGAGACTCCTGCGGGTGATCGAAGAAAGGTGTTACGAGCCTCTCGGGTCGTCCAGGAGCGTGAAGGCGGATGTCCGGATTATCGCCGCCTCCAACAAGAATCTTGCCCATCTGGTCGAAGAAGACCTCTTCCGAAAGGATCTCTTCTATCGCATCAATGTGGTCAAGATAGAAATTCCTCCCCTGTCCCAAAGAAAAGAAGACATTCCTCTCTTGGCGGAACACTTCATAAACCGCCTTAACAAGCTGCGTGACCGATCGGTGATGGGGTTGAGCCATGAGGCTCTTTCCGTTCTGATGAGTCACGACTGGCCCGGAAATATCCGCGAACTTGAAAATGCCATAGAGTACGCCTTTATCATGTGCAGACAAGGCCTCATACGCCCGGAACATCTTCCCGAACATCTTTACCGGCAGGGTGATGGGGTCCCCCTGCCGGGAGTCACCCTCGAAGAAATCGAACGCCGCGCCGTCTGGGAAGCGCTCGAAAGAAACAGCTGGCGGCGTATGGCTACAGCCAGGGAACTCGGTATCGACAAAAACACGCTCCGCAGAAAGATAAAGCGGCACTGCCTCGAGGAACCGGATTCCGCAGCTGACACTGCACAATGACTCCTCGCCCCGCCCTGCCGGGTGCAATGTGTTCCCCTCACCTGGATCGAAGCCCTTCCTTCCGCACCTGCAATCAGCGAACATGTCCTATTTTCTGTTGTAATTCTGAACTGTTGTCGAAATGGCCCTTGTTTTGCATAAAAGCAGCTTGCGGATAGGGGTCTTTTGATAATCACAACGGAACGTACCAGGGAGATGATAGCGATGAGTTCATGTTCTGGAAATCACTGTGAGCACGGGAAGGATCAGCAAACGGATTCTCCGGGGGACGATAGGGAGCTCAGGGAGAAGCTGCAGAGGATAAAGCATAAGATCCTGGTCATGAGCGGCAAGGGAGGCGTGGGCAAGAGCAGCGTCTCGGCTCTGCTGGCTGTAGGGCTTGCCATGAAGGGCTACCGCGTAGGTGTGCTCGATGTCGACCTGCATGGGCCGAGTATCCCCCGGATGTTGGGAGTGCAGGGGATGTTTCGCTTCGACGAGGAGCGGAAGTGTCTCATTCCTCAGTCCTACAATGAACGCCTGCAGGTAGTGTCCATCGAATGCCTTCTCGAAGACCGGGATTCAGCGGTCATTTGGCGGGGACCGGTCAAACACGGCGTGATCAAACAGTTTATTTCGGAGGTCACCTGGGAAGACCTGGATTATCTCATCATCGATTCTCCTCCCGGAACGGGGGATGAACCTCTGAGTGTGGCCCAGACGATCACGGACGCTTGTGCCCTCATCGTGACCACTCCGCAGGAAGTGGCTCTTGCAGATGTGCGAAAGTCCATCAATTTCTGCAGGCAGGTGGGAATGCGGATACTCGGACTCGTAGAAAACATGAGCGGGTTCGTATGCCCGCACTGCAACAGGGAACTGGCTCTGTTTGGCAAAGGAGGCGGAGCGAGAACGGCCGAACTCATGACCATTCCCTTTCTGGGCGGCCTCCCCTTCGACCCGCGGATCGTTGTGAGCGAGGATGTGGGGCAGTGCATACTGGAGACCCCGGACGAGAGTCTTTTTATTCAGGCTTGCAAACAGTTGATTCATGAAGTGATCACCGGCTGTTCCAATTCAGGAGGGGAGACTATGCCCAGGGAAATCGCCGAAAAAGTGAAGGCGGATCACACGGATTTCAAGGTTGCCATCCCGCTGGCAGGAGGCAGTCTCACCAACCACTTCGGTCATTGCGAGCAGTTTGCCATCGTCGATGTCCAGGCGGGCAGAATCCAGGCGAAAGAGCTCGTCGTTCCTCCTCCCCATGAACCCGGGCTGATTCCCCGGTGGCTCGGCGAACTCGACGTCAGCCTCATTATAGCGGGGGGAATGGGCAGACGGGCATTGGATCTCTTCGGGCAACAGAACATCAAGGTGATTACAGGCGCTCCCAACCTCCCGCCGGATGAGTTGATCAGGCAGTATCTTGAAGGCACCCTGCTGACGGGAGCCAACGTTTGTGACCACTGACAGGAGAAAGGGGGAGCACGTGAAAGTTGCTGTGAGCGCTTCAGGGAAAGATTTGCAGGCGCAGGTGGATCCACGTTTCGGTCGCGCCGCCGGTTTCATCATCGCGGATCCCGAGACCTTGGATTTCGAACTGGTCGAGAATACCCAAAACATCCGGGCCGCTCAAGGGGCTGGAATACAGGCCGCCACCCTGGTGGCCCGTCACAAGGCGGAAGTAGTTCTCACGGGACACTGCGGGCCCAAGGCCTTCCAAACCCTCCGTGCAGCCGGTATCCAGGTCGTGACGGGGGTAAGCGGTACCGTGAAGGAAGTCCTTGCACGTTTTCAAGAAGGAGAATACACGTTCGCTGCTGCACCGAATGTGGAAGGCCACTGGTAGCCGGCTTGCAGAGAAAAAGGAACGGTGCTGGGTGTTCTGCATGCCCGCGAAATGGTGGAGTGGCGGCATGGCAAGAACCTGGACTGGTGAAAGGAGTCGAATATGCCGGGAATGGATAGAACCGGGCCGAGAGGAATGGGGCCCATGACGGGTAGAAGAATGGGATGGTGCGGCCAAACCCGCCCGGGAGTTCCCTCGAATGTGCCGCCAATGGGCTTTGGTGGAGGCCGCGGAAGGAACTGGGGGATGGCGGGTCTTGGAGGCGGATTCTGGCGCAGGAGATGCATGATGGGAGGAGCGGTTCAGCAGCCCTGGGTTTACGCCGATTCGCTGAGTGATCTGAAAAGGTACGCAGAAAATATGGAGGAGGCCTTGCGGTCGGTGAGAGCCCAGATCGAAGAGTTGCAGAGCCGGGAGGCTGAAGGCAGGGATTAGCATCGGCGGGAAGATCCGATCCCGAACTGTTCGGGGCGATTCCGATTCAACCCCCTCCCCTGTGAACCCACCCGAACGGAAGCGTCGAAGCCGGGAAGCCCGGCCTTCGATGCTTCCCGATCCTCCCCTTCATGTGCTCACCTGCCCTGCAGATTTCCGCCCCGGCTTCAAAGATTCGGCAGCCGGCTGAAAAAACCTGGATCACGAAACATCAAGCCTTCATCACAGGCACCATCCTGAAAACCGGCAGGTCCAGGCAGGGTGCAAAATGGATCCACTCCTGTACATTCTCGGTGCATTTCGCATCCTGTTCCGGGGGCAGGAAGAGAATTTGCGGGCAGCCCGTGGATGATCCGGAGCGCAAGCGAAAACCGGAGCGCACTCGTGGCCATGGAACGATCCTGTCCCGCCGCGGCTTCCAGGCATTCATGGCCCGCACAGGGCGGAAAAAAGACCGGCAGGCACTGGCCAGCGCGTTTCACCGGTTTTAACATGCAAGGGAAGAAGTCGAAACGGTTTTTTTGAGGACAGACCCTGGTATGGTCTTGCCAGGAGAAAGGCGGATGGATTCATGAAGCAGCCGGTTCGATGGTTCTGGGTTGCACTGGTGTTGGTTCTTGCAGTCGGCATCGGCCTGGCATCGGCTCAGACGGAGCAGGGTGCGCGGGGCGGGCCGATGCTTAAATGCCAGGAGCGGTTTGAAGCCCTGGATGTTGACCGCGACGGAGTGGTTACCCGTGATGAATTCATGGCGGTCCCCCATCCCGGCGGTCACGCCGAGGAGATCTTCAGGCAGAGGGATCTCGACGGTGACGGCAAGTTGACGAAAGAGGAGTTCTGCTCGGGTAAAGGAATGGGGAAAGGCCCCGGCAAGGGAAGAATGGGGCAGTACTGATCCGGATCAGGGGTGAGCGCACATAGAACGGAGAATTTTTGTGCGCTCACGGCCGAATCTGCATGTTGTCCGGATTACCACAGGAGCTTCTGCAGAGGAATCCTCCTTCCATTTACCTGCATCCTCCCCGCCTGCACCGTTGCATGGGCCTTGTACTGGCCTCCGTCTTTTACAAGCAGGTCCTGTTCTATCATCTTGTCAAGCTTGTCATTGACGAGGGCTTCAGTGAGAGAATCCATCTCCTGCCTGGTCAGTGCCGCTCCATGCCGTTCTCTTGCGGAGTCGAATTCCTCCCTGTAGATGGCGCCCACGGCTTCATGGGCGAGTCTTTCCGAGACATTGAATTCCGCTTCCGCCATGAAGGCCGTCAGCAGGCTGAACGGGTTTTCCAGGGAAGGCGACTTGCTTCCGTCGAAAACGATCTTTGCCTTACCCACAAAATCCCCCTTTTCCGTTGTAAGGCTGATTCGAGTCAATTCGATCTCCGGTGACTTTCCGATCAATGCGGATAGAGACTGGATGCCCAACGGCACCACCTTCTGCAAGGCCTTTTCCGGAGGTTGGGCCAGGATCTGGCTTCCCGCTTCTTTCAGACTTCGATAAAATGCAGCCAGGGATTCCGCATCGAGGTTTCGCAATTCCACCTGGAGGGATCCGGGGCCGCACGGGTCTTTTCCCAGGCTCATCCGGTCCACGTGCATCGTGAGGGAGGACTGCAGGACGGCGCCGGATTCTCCGGCTGCCCCTGCTATCCCGACAACCTTGACCTGAAGCCTCCTGTCAGCGCTGTTCACCGGACCATCCAGGTCGATGGCATCGATGGTCATGGAGATGCGGCCGATGGGGAGACCTGTGGTTCCCTCGTGGAACTCGAACGAGGCCCGAAAGCCTTTCATCGCAAAGGTGCCGTCTGAACCCATCGTCTGTGCCTCGGGAACATTCACTGTCCCGGACACTGTTTTGAAATCCGGGGCAAAATCCAGCCGTGCGTCCATCCCGGTGAGTCTTATTTCCCGGTTTTCCGAGGTCGCGACGTAACGATAAGGAGCGACTGAAAAGCGGCTTACGCCGTCTCCCGTAAGGTGGAGCACCGTGTGGTTTTGCATCACTTCGATTGGATCGATTCCGCCGTGGGAGTCCGCTGTCCGCTGCAGGACGGTCTTCACCGTGCCCATGACGGGCTTCCACGACATCCCGTTCTCGATGATTGCTCCGAACGGAAAGGGGCCGTGGTGGATTTCGTGAAGGAGAGTGAACCGGAGCGGTTCCTCGATGATTCCGGAGAACGCCTCGCGCGGGACGATCTCGATCTCGGTCCGTGCATGGGAGGTAAATATCCCACGATCGTATTTCTGACCGGTGCACTTGAGATAGGGGGATTCAGACGTGCGTTTCAGAAATGCGAAATAGTGTTTTTCCGCCAACGTCCCAAGCCGGAAACCGACGGCGGCAAGCAACACCGCAGCCAGTATCGGGACTAGGATCGCGGCAGGAACGACCTTCTTCATCGGTATTCCCCTTTGGCCTTGTGGGTTCTCCATCGGTGAAACGAGGCTTCCCGGATGTGAATTCGATGACGGCAACCGGCCGCGCCCGGACTGTCGATGTTCTGCGAATCCGGGTTTCCAGCTTAAGGTCGTCCCGGGAGACCTCAGAATAATAAACACCTGAATCCGTGAGTGTACATATGGCATCTCTCTGAATCTACAATTTTAACTTATTGTAATTTAAGCCTAATTGTGGTATTAGATCACCTCACAAAACATCACTTGAGAGGTGAGAGGAACATGA
>Ga0334882_1000709_pt1 | contig 48336 bp, 46 predicted proteins | sample GraSluR1_MG_5_FD_207226 | JGI IMG/M metagenome (GOLD analysis project Ga0334882, IMG submission 207226) | Sludge microbial communities from methane-producing bioreactor in Wageningen University, Netherlands - Granular Sludge_15_04-R1 | ecosystem: Engineered > Bioreactor > Anaerobic >... | reverse complement strand
CAACCCCTTCGTGCCCGCCAGCAACACCTCGTGATCCTTGCCCACACGCCAGCCTCCGACGGCGCGCCAATCCCTCTCAGGTACCCGCCCGCCCTGGGACGGCTACCTGAGCAGTTACTTTTTTTCAATCCTTTTTCTCCCTTTCCAACGGTTTCAATTCTTTCCAGACGCCCTCCCATTCCCAAAGCGGATGCCAGAAACAGAGGTGTGGCCCGGCCAGCAGACTAACCGGTCTTTATAAACACAGTTATGTTTACAATAAGTATATAATGGGAAGGTCGCGCCATTGGGCCGTTATTTCGCAGCTTGGCGTCTGTTGGCTGTTCGGCCGTTGCCGCGCCGGGTCAGGGCTTTTTCGGCTTCGATCAGCAGAAAAGCCGCCAGCCCAACGCCAAGCGGAATCAACCAGTGGCGCAGCGCGAGCGGGGCGGTCCCGAACCAGCGCTGCATGAAGGGCGCATAGACAAAGCCCAGTTGCAAGACGGCCAATACGCCGACGGCCATCCAGGCGACGGGATTGGCCACCAGTCGCCTCAAGGACAGGCTCGATTCCTGCAGGTAGCGGCTGTTGAAAAGGTAGAACGCCTGGCCGCAGACGAGGGTGTTGACGGCCAGGGTGCGCGCGAGAGCCAACGGAAGCCCGAGATGCTTTTCGATGAGAAAGACCGCGATGGTGGCGCCGCCGATCAGAGCCGACACGAACGCAATCCGCCACAGAAAGATTTTGCCGAGAATGGATTCATCGGGCTTGCGCGGTGGCCGGGTCATCAGGCCAGGCTCGGCCGGCTCGAAGGCCAGGGCCAGGGCCAGAGTGACGGCGGTGACCATGTTGACCCATAGGATCTGGGCCGGCGTCAGCGGAAGATCGGCGAGGTTGAACAGAATCGCCGCAAGGATCACCAGCGCTTCGGCCCCGTTGGTGGGCAGGATGAAGAGAATCGCCTTGCGCAGGTTGTCGTAGATCGCGCGGCCTTCCTCGATCGCCCGCTCGATGGAGGTAAAATTGTCGTCGGCCAACACGATGGCCGCCGCCTCTTTGGTGGCTTCCGTTCCCTTGATGCCCATGGCGACGCCGACATCGGCGCGTTTGAGCGCCGGGGCATCGTTGACGCCGTCGCCGGTCATGGCGACGACCTCGCCATTGGCCTGGAGTGCCTTCACCAGGCGCAACTTGTGCTCGGGGCTGGTACGGGCGAATATATCGTTGTCAAGGGCGAGTCGCCGCAGGTCGTCGTCGTTGGCGTCTTCGATCTCGGCGCCGGTCACGGCGTTCCGTCCGTCGCCAATTCCCATTTCCTGGCCGATGGCCATGGCGGTTCCGGCATGGTCGCCGGTGATCATCTTGACGCGGATGCCGGCTTGCTGGCAGATCCGAACGGCCTCGATGGCCTCGGCGCGGGGCGGGTCGATGATGCCGACCAGCCCCAGGAACACCATGTCCCGCTCCAGGTCTTCCATGGAGAGATCTTTCGGGTCGTCATCGGCGGCGCGGGCGGCGGCGGCCAGCACGCGCAGGCCTTCATGACTCAGATCGTCGATTTGGCTCTCCCAGAAGGCGCGGTCCAGCTTGGCGGTTTGGCCGTCGGCGGTCCGCTGGGATGGGCAACGGTCGAGCAGTCGGTCGGGCGCACCCTTGAGGAGAATGCGGGTGGTGCCGTCTTCCAGGCGGTGAAGGGTGGCCATGAATTTGTTTTCGGACTCAAAGGGAATCGCGGCCAGCCGCTCGCCGGGCTGCTCCGCAAAATCCACTTTCCGTGCAAGCGTTCGCAGGGCGCCTTCGGTGGGTTCTCCCACCACGCGCCATTGGCCATCCTCTTCGGCGACTTCGCTGTCGTTGCACAGGGCCATAACGTGGATCACCTCGCGCAGGTCGTCGTGGGTATCCAGCGCCGCCGGCTGGCCATCCCGGGTGATTTCGCCGCGCGGCGCGTAGCCGGTGCCGGCGACGTCGTACCGTCCGGCGGTGGTAACGACGTGGCGGGCGGTCATTTCGTTCTGCGTCAGGGTTCCGGTCTTGTCCGAGCAGATGACCGTGACGGAGCCCAGGGTTTCGATCGCGTTGAGCTGGCGGGTGATGGCGTTGCGCCGCGCCATGCGCTGCACGCCGAGGGCCAGTGTGATCGTCAGAATGGCGGGCAGGCCCTCCGGAATGGCCGCCACGGCAAATCCGATCGCCGCGAAAAAGAGGTCTTCGAGACCCATGCCATGGAGCTTCCAGCCAATCAGAAACAGGAGGGCGGCCATGCCCAGGATGGCGGCGGAAAGCACTTTGCCAAAGCGGTTCATGCGTCGCGTCAGCGGGGTGGCGAGCGTTTCGACCTCGGCGATCATCTGGTTGATTCGGCCGATTTCGGTGGCGGCCCCGGTGGCGGTGACCACTCCCATTCCGCGGCCAGCCGCCACCAGAGTGCCGGAGTAGGCCATGCCCTGGCGGTCGCCAACGCCGGCGGTGGCATCGGTCGGCTCCGGGTGTTTCTCGGCCGGAACGGATTCGCCCGTCAATGCGGACTCTTCGATGCGCAGGTTGGTGGTGTCGATCAGGCGGATGTCGGCCGGTACGCGGTCGCCGGAACGCAGCCGTATCAGGTCGCCGGGCACCAGGCGTTCGGCTTCGATTTCGATCCACTCCCCGTTGCGCTTGGCGTGCGCATGCAGCGAGAGCATTTTGCGAATGCCCGCCAGCGCCTGTTCGGCCTTGCCCTCCTGAATGAACCCAATGATGGAATTGATGACCACCACCGCCAAAATGACGCCGGTATCCACCCAGTGCCCCAACAGGGCGGTGACGATTGCGGCGACGATCAAGATGTAGATCAGCAAATCGTGGAAATGCTTGAAGAAGCGCTTGAGCAGCCCTTCCTTGGAAGCGTCAGGCAGCCGGTTGGGTCCAATGGCCTTCAGGCGCGCCTCCGCTTCCACGGTGTCCAGGCCATCGAAATGGCCGCCAAGCTGCTGAACGACGTCGTCGGCCGGCAGGGCGTGGGGTTGGCTGAGGCGATAGGGTGATGATGTAGATGGACTCATGGAAGGCTTCCTTTTGCCGGCCCAAGCTATCCGCGCGGCGGCGGGGAGTCAAGGCAGGGAGGCCGGCGGAGATGGCAACGACCAGCCGCAGTGAATTATGGATTATCGGACTGACCCCCTTGAGGAGGTTGAAGGGGGGGGCGGGGAATGATACAAGTCGTGGGGTGGTGTGAAAGGTGCAGGGTTCACGACGATGAGATTTTCAGAGCATGCGGACCGAATGGATGTGCCCTATGTGGCCGGGTTGGCGCGGATCGCGCTGACGGCCGAGGAAGCGGCAAGGCTGCAGGGGCAGCTCGACGATATTCTGGCGTTTGTGGGCGAACTGAAGGAATTGGATGTGACAGGCGTGGAAGCCACGGATGTGGCGGCGGATACCCATAACGTGTGGCGCGCGGATGAGCCGCGAACGGGCCTTTCGCAGGCGGCGGCGCTGGCCGGCGCCCCCTTGACCCGGCGCGGTCAATTCGTGGTGCCTAAGGTCATCGAATGAGCCGCGACCTCCACGAACTGGGATTGTTGGAAGCGGCAGAGGCGCTGGCCCGCAAGGCGATCTCCTCGGTGGAACTCGTCCAGGCCCTGCTGGACCGGTCGGCAGCCCTCAACCCTTCCCTGAACGCCCTAACCTGGGTGGATGCGGACGCGGTGTTGGCCGCTGCCCGCGCGGCGGATGCCGCGCGCGTCGCCGGGGATGCTCGCCCGCTGCTGGGCGCGCCGATGGCGATCAAGGATCTGCTGAATGTGCAGGGACAACCTTGCACGGCCGGATCGAATATCCTGAAGGGATACGTGGCACCGTATGATGCCACGGTGATTGCGCGCCTGCGGGCGGCGGGATGTCTCTTCGTTTCGCGAACCAACACGGATGAATTCGCAATGGGGGGCAGCACGGAGACCAGCGCCTATGGCACGACGCGCAATCCTTGGGATCTGGAGCGGGTCCCGGGCGGATCCAGCGGCGGGTCGGCCGCGGCGGTCGCGGCGCGCCTGGCACCGGCGGCGCTGGCATCGGATACCGGCGGCAGCATTCGCCAGCCGGCGGCCTTTTGCGGCGTGACCGGTCTCAAGCCCACCTATGGGCGGGTGTCGCGCTACGGATGCGTGGCATTTGCCTCCTCGCTGGATCAGGTCGGACCCATCGCCCGGACGGTGGAGGACGTCACGGCCGTATACCAGGTCATCGCGGGATTGGATCCGCATGATTCGACCACGTCGGCCCGTCCGGTGGAGGATGCCCTTCCCGGCGTGCGCGCCGCCACGAATCTCAAGGGACTCACCCTTGGCCTGCCCCGGGACTATTTTGTCGAGGGTTTGGATGCCGAGGTGGAGACGCTGACGCGCGCGGCGGTGGAGACCTGCCGTGAGCTGGGGGCGAACGTGGTCGATGTGGATCTGCCGCACAGCCGCTACGGCATCGCCTGCTATTACATCCTGGCGCCGGCGGAGGCGTCGGCCAATCTGGCGCGCTACGACGGGGTGCGCTACGGCTTTCGCGCGCCGGCGGAGGATTTGCAGGAGATGTACGAGCAGACCCGTTCGCTGGGATTTGGCGCGGAGGTCAAGCGCCGCGTGATCCTCGGCACCTATGTGCTGAGCAGTGGATTTCACGACGCCTACTATCTGCGCGCCCAGAAAATCCGCACGCTGATCCGCCGCGATTTCGATCGCGTCTTCGAAACGTGCGACGCCATCATCGGACCGGTCACGCCCACGGCGGCCTTCCGCATCGGCGAAAAGAACGCCGATCCGGTGCAGATGTACCTCGGCGATATCTTTACCGTGAACGTGAACCTGGCGGGCCTGTGCGGGCTGAGCGTGCCCTGCGGCTTCACCCCGTCGGGGCTGCCGGCTGGCCTGCACATCGCCGGGCCGGCCTTTGCGGATGCGCGCATCCTGGAGATCGGCGCCGCCTATCAGCACGCGACGGACTGGCACGTGAAACCGCCGGAGATTTGAGATGAGCGATTTCATTCCCTCCATCGGCCTGGAAGTGCACGTGCAGTTGAAGACGCGCACCAAGATGTTCTGTGACTGTCCGGCCCACGAAGAAGGCGAGCCGAACACGTCCGTGTGTCCGGTCTGCCTCGGGCTGCCGGGCGCCATGCCAGTGATCAATCGTGAAGCGATCCGACGGACGGTCAAGACCGGGCTGATGATCGGCTCGACGATTTCGCTGCGCAGCACGTTCGACCGGAAGAACTATTTCTATCCGGACATGTCGAAGAACTACCAGATCACCCAGCAGGCCGCGCCGCTGTGCATGGGCGGGGCGGTGTCGATCGAAGTGGCGGGCCGGACCAGGACCATTCGCGTGAACCACATCCACCAGGAAGAGGATGTGGCCAAAAGCACGCATATGGAGAATTCGACCGAGATTGATTTCGGGCGAGCCGGGACGCCGCTGATGGAGCTGGTGACGGAGCCGGACATGGCCAGCCCCGACGAGGCGATGGCCTTTCTGTTGGCGCTGAAGGAAATGCTGATCTATGCCGGTATCAGCGATTGCAACCTGGAACTGGGCCATGTGCGCTGCGATGTGAATTCGTCGCTGCGGCCGGTTGGCACCGACAAGCTCGGGGTGAAGTGCGAAATCAAGAACATGAATACGTTCAAGGGCATTCACCGGGCCCTCACCTATGAGCTGGAGCGCCAGGCGGCGGTCCTGCGCAGCGGCGGCACGCTGATCCAGGAGACGCGCCGCTGGGATGACGAGGCGGGCGTGACCCTGCCCATGCGCTCCAAGGAATACGCCCACGATTACCGCTATTTCCCAGAGCCGGACCTGCCGCCAGTGGTCCTCGACGAAGCGACGGTCGAGGCCTGGCGCGCGGAACTGCCGGAACTGCCGGTGGCGCGGCGGGCGCGGTTTGTGGCCGCCTATGGCTTGCCGGAATACGATGCGGGCGTGCTGGTCGCCGACCGGGCCATTGCCGATTACTACGAAGCCGTGGCGACAACGTCCGGGCGGTTCAAGGCGGCGTCGAACTGGGTCATGGGCGAGCTGTTGCGGGCGCTGGGCGAGAGGGGGCTGGGCATCGCCGAAGCCCGGGTCACGCCGGAGGCGCTGGCGGAACTGATCGCGTTGGTCGAAGCCAAAACCATCCACATGACGGCGGCGAAGGAAGTGTTTCAAGTCCTGTTTGACGAGGGCGGATCCCCGTCCGCGGTGGTGGAACGCCTGGGATTGGCGCAGGTCAGCGATGGCGCCGCGATGGAGGAATTCGCGGCGCAGGCCATCGCCGCGAATGCGGGAGTGGCGGACGATTTCCGCAACGGCAAGGAAGCGGCGCTGAAGTTTCTGGTGGGGCAGGTGATGAAGCTCTCGCGCGGGAAAGCCAACCCCCAACGGGCCGCCGAAGCATTGCGCCGCCGACTGGCCACCTGATCCCCGGGGGGGGCTGGAGGTGTCCGGGCCTCCCGAACGCCGCGGGTCACTTGAGGAAGATGAACCGGGCCGCAATGGGAAAGTGGTCGCTGTAGCCGCCGCGATAGTGCTCCTGGGCCACGAAGGAAGGAATGGGGGCCCCCTTGCGGCGGCCGCGTCCTTCTGTCATGTAGTCGGGTTGCAGAATCCACAGCGAATCGTCGTCGTACTCGATGCGGGCGCTTTCCAGCAGGCTGCCCGAGGCGATGATTTGATCGTACATGCGCCAGTCGGTTTGTCCACGGAAGGAGTGGAAGAACGTCCCCCAGCCCTGGGCGGACTTGGCCGCGGCGAGGTTGTAGAGCCGGTTGGCGCGATACCCGGACCGGGAGGGATAGGGGGCGACATTCAGGACGGTCCGCACGGATTGGCTGGAGGGTTCGTCGTTGAAATCACCGAGGATGAGGATGTGGGCGTCGGGCTCGCGCGCCTGGATCCAGGCGATGGCGCGCGCCAGGGTTTGCGCGGCCGTGAACCGGTCGGGATCGGATTCCTCTCTTCCGCCGCCGCGCGACGGCCAATGGTTGACGAAGACGTGCAGCCGCTTGCCGGAGGGGGCCTCCAGCGTGGCCTGGAGAATGTCGCGGGTTTCGCGCCGCCATTTCAAGCGGACCGCATGCGTCATGGAGTGACGAAGCGTGAACACGTCCTGGTTGTAGAGCAGGGCGGTATCGATGCCGCGGGGGTCGGGTGAATCGTAATGGACGATGCCGTACGGCTTGCCGGGGAGTCGTTTCACCAGCTCCTTCAGGACATAACGGTTTTCGATCTCTTGCAGGCCGAGCAGGTCGGGGGCTTCTCCCCGGTTCATACCGGAAATGACCCGGGCGAGGTTGTCGAGTTTGGTCTCGAAACGCACGACATTCCAGCGGGTGGTCGGGTTGTTGGGCAGAAACTCGTCATCGAACGGATTGTCGGGGTCGTCGAAGGGATCGTAGAGGTTTTCGACATTCCAGTTGGCGACATGGAAAGACTCCGGCGACGCCGCGGCCAGAATCGCGGTCAGCAGGAACACCCCGGTGATCAGCCCGCGCATCAGATGCGTTCCGGGGTATCGATGCCGAGAAGGGAGAGACCGTGGCGGAGAACCCTGGCGACGAGGTCGCAGAGCCGCACGCGGCTTTCGCGGATGCCGGCATCGGCTTTGAGAAACGGGACGTTCTGGTAAAACGACGAGTAGGCCTGCGACAGGTCGTAGAGGTGGTCGGCCAGCAGCGAGGGCTTGTCCTGGGCGGCGGCATCGAGAATGGCATCGGCATGGCGCGCCACGCGCAGGGCCAGGCGGCGGGCATGGGGGGAATCGAGAAGGATGGGCTCGCGCATGAAATCGATGCCGGGGAAGCGCTCGGCGTGCTTGTCGATGACGGAAGCGATACGGGCGACGGCGTACTGGAGGTAGGGGGCGGAGTTGCCGTCCATCGCCAGCGCCTTTTCCCACGTGAAGGTGACGGCGGACTGCGGATTCTGGGAAAGGTCGGCGTACTTGACGGCGCCGATGCCGACGGCGCGGGCGACGGCCTGCTGCTGGTCTTCAGGCATGTCGGGGGAGGCCTGCTTCACGATATCGAGGGCGCGCTGCTCGGCTTCGTCGAGCAGCAGGTCGAGCTTGATGGCGGTGCCCTTGCGGGTGGAGAGAAGGCCTTCGGGCAGGCGCATCAGACCGAACCAAATGTGGCGCAGGTGCGTTTTTGCGCCGGCCCTCTTCGCCACCGCGAAGAATTGACGGAAGTGGAGCTGCTGGCGCTCGTCGGTGACGTAGATGATGGCGTCGGGATGGAATTCGGCCTCGCGGGAGAAGACGGTGGCGAGATCGGTGGTGGCGTAGTTGTAGCCGCCATCGGACTTGCGCACGATGCAGGGCGGAAGCTTTTCGTCTTCGAGGAAGGCAACCAAGGCGCCTTCGCTTTCACGGACCAGGCCGAGGGCCCGGAGTTTTTCGATCACTCCGGGGAGCGCGTCGTTGTAGAACGACTCGCCGCGCACCAGTTCGAAGGAAACGCCGAGCCGGGTGTAAATGCGGTTGAATTCGGCGAGGGAAAGGTCGATGAATTTCTGCCAGAGGGCGCGATTGTCCGGATCGCCGGCCTGGAGCTTGACGAGTTCGGCCCGGGCCTGGTCCTTCCAGGCGGGGTCTTCCTCGCACTGCTGGTGGGAGAGGACATAGACGCGCTGGAGTTCGTCCACGGGGGATGCCTCGAGGGCGGCGGGATCGAGGAACGCGCGATAGCCCATGATGAGGATGCCGAACTGGGTGCCCCAGTCGCCAAGATGGTTGTCGCCCAAAACGGTGTAGCCGAGGGCGCGATGGATGCGCTTGAGGGCGTCGCCGATGACCGTCGAACGGATGTGAGCCACATGCATCGGCTTCGCGACGTTGGGCGAGGAGTAGTCGAGGATGAGGGTGTTGCCGCCGCCGGGCTGGGGCACGCCGAGAAGGGCGTCGGTCTGAAGGGCTTCGAGGTGGCGGGCGAGCGCGGCGTCGGACAACGTCAGGTTGATGAACCCGGGGCCGGCGATCTCGGCCTTGGCCAGGAGGCCGGTGGGGTCCAGTTGGGCAATGGCCTTCTCGGCGAGGACGCGCGGAGGTTGGCGGAGGAGCTTGGAGGCCGCCATCGCGGCGTTGCACTGGTAGTCGCCGAAGGATTCACCGGCGGCGGGCACCGCGTCGAGCGGCAGCGCCGAGAGGTCGGAATCCGGAAAAGCGGCGGCGAAGGCGGCGCGGAGGCGGGCGGAGAGGATTTCTTTGATCGTTTGCACTACAGCCGAAAACCTTTCAAACTACGAAATTCGCGAAACACTCGAAAGGGGATCGTGGACGAACCGTTCATATTCCAACTGGGGGTAATGACCGAAATTGACCAGCAAAGCCAGCTGCTTCTTCGTGGTCTTCAGATAGTTGATGGTTTGCGTCCGGAAATCGTCGATCAGGTTTTTCACCGCTTTGATTTCCAGGAGGATTTCTCCGTAGCAGAAGAAGTCGGGTTCGTAGGTTTGTTGGAGTGAGGTCTCCTTGAACATGAGTTTCAGCCGGGGGTTTTCAATCAATGGAATTCCGCGAGTCGTCAATTCGATGGCTAGGCATTCCTGATAGACGCCTTCGAGGAACTCAGGGCCCATGGTTTTGTAGACCTCGAAGTATGCCCCCATGATGGCATAGCTCTCCTCTTTAAAAATGAGATCGGATTTCATTTCGTGCATTTCGCGTTCTTCGTAGTTTGTCTTCCGTTCTCAGCACTCGGCGAAGGCGCTGGGGCGGTCGGGGTGGGTGGGGAGGATCTGGATGTGGCCGAGGCCGGCGGTGGCGAGGTGGGAACGGACGACATGCAGGGCGCGCTCGAGTTCGTTGCATTCGCGGCTGAGATGGGCGAGGAACACTTGCCGCAGGGTGTCGCCGGCGATGTCCGCCAGCAGCGCCGCGGCCATTTCGTTGGAGAGGTGGCCCTGGCGGCCGAGGATGCGCTGCTTGAGCGACCAGGGGCGGGTGGAGCTGTGGACGAGGTCCACGTCGTGGTTGGCCTCGAGAACGACCATCTGGCAGCCGCGCAGTCGCTCGCGGGCAACGGAGGTGGCCATGCCCAGATCGGTGGCGATGCCCAGGCGCGAGGTCCCGCAGGTCAGCACGAACCCGACGGGATCGTAGGCGTCGTGCGGGAGGGGGAAGGGCAGGATTTCGATGTCGCCAATGGAAAATGGAGAGCCGGAGGTGAAGAGGTTCCACGCCAGGCCGTCGCCGTTGCGGATGTTGCGTGCGGTCTCGCCATTGGCAAAGAGCTGGGCGTTGAGCTTGTTGCATAGATGGCGCAGGCCGACGGTGTGGTCGGAATGCTCGTGGGAAACGCAGATGGCGCGAATCCGGACGGGATCGATGCCGGCCAGCGCCATCCGCCGCAGGGTCTCGCGCGCGGAGATGCCCGCATCGATCAGGATGGCGGTGGTCGGGCTCTCGACGTAGAGGCAATTTCCGCTGCTGCCGGAGGCCAGCACGCAGACGCGGAGTTGGGGCGGGGGAAAGGGCATGAGGCGTCAGAGGTCAGAAGGCGGGGAATGGGCAATCAGGACGGGGCGCCTTCGGGGAAGGTCTCGTCGGTTTCGGCGGCGACCAGATCGGCTTCCACAGCATCGTCGGGAGAGGCTTCGGCAACGGGCGCGGATCCGGAAGCCTTGCGGCGCTTGAGAAATTCGCGGGCGAGCTGGCGGTAGGCCGCGGCACCGGTGCAGTTGGGGTCGTAGGCGATGATGGGTTGTCCGTGGGAGGGGGCTTCGGCCAGACGCACGGAACGGGGAATCAGCGACTCGTAGATCTGGTCCGGAAAGTGGGTCTGGATTTCTTCCACGACCTGATGGGAGAGGTTGGTGCGCATATCGAACATGGTCATCACGATGCCTTCGATGGCGAGGCGAGGAGAGGCGCCCGAGTCATGGAGCTTGGCGACGGTATTGAGGATGGTGCTGATGCCTTCGAGCGCGTAGTACTCGCACTGCATGGGGATGACCAGGCCGTCGGCCGCGCACAGGGCGTTCATGGTCAGGATGCCGAGCGAGGGCGGGCAGTCGATCAGGATGTAGTGATAGCGGTCTTCGGCGGCGAGCGGTTCCAGGGCCATGGTGAGGCGGTGGAGGTGGTGTTCGGCACGGGCCACGTCGATCTCGGCCCCGGCGAGGTCGACCTCGGACGCGACCAGATCGAGCCGGTCGGTCGAGGTCGGCTGGATGATGCCGGAGACGGACCGGTCGCTCAGGAGAATGTCGTAGATGCTCGCCCCGGCGGTTTTTTCGACGCCGAGTCCGCTGGTGGCGTTGGCCTGGGGATCAAGGTCGACCAGCAGGATCTTTTTGCGGCGCTCGGCCAGGCAGGCGGCGAGATTGACCGCCGTGGTGGTCTTGCCGACTCCGCCTTTCTGGTTGGCAATGGCGATGATGGGTGTGGGCATGGCAGGAATCCTTTGCAACTGGTTGTGCGCATTATAGCCGGCGGGCACACGGATCAAATCTTTTTCGGCGGGTCCTGGGGGATGCTGGGGTTGGCGTACGCCATGAATGGCGGGACGGAATGTTGCGGCGGCGAATGCTGGAACGGGCGGCATGATGTACACAACTGGACACCCCATCATGGATGTCGTTGAACATCTCACAAACCACGTCAACGCCGTGATGCGGGAGGTAGGGGAGGAATTGGGCCGGCAGTAGGAAGAATTGAGCCCGCTCCGGCGGTGGCGCGGAGAACGGCGTCACGGAGAATGTGTTTCGCGGCTTGGGGGCGGCCAAGGCGGCGGGAGGCGGAGGCAAGGGCGTCGAGCCGAGGCCGGTCGCCGAGCAGCGCCTCGATTTTCCAGAGGGCCTCTTCGGGTTCGAAGGCGCGGACGGAAGCCCCGGCTTCCAGCAGGTGTTCGGCGTTGCGCTGCTCCTGACCCGGGATGGGATCCATCAGCAGGGTGGGTTTGCCCATCGCCAGGGCTTCGGCCATCGTTAGGCCGCCGGGCTTGGTCACGATCAAATCGGCGGCGGCCATCCAATCGTGAAGGTGGTCCACGAATCCGTGAACCGTCACCGGCGCGGAGACCTGCGCCGCGGCGGAGCGGACGCGGGCTTCCAGGCGAGGATTGCGGCCGATGACGACCATCCATTGGCAGGGCGGGGGGGCATGAACGGCCGTACGCAGCAGTTCGAGGGCGGGACCGACGCCGAGTCCGCCGTTCAGTACCAGCACCGCCGGAACGTCGGCGGACAATCCGAGCTGTCGCCGCGCGTCCGCCGGATCACGGTCCGGAACAAATCCAGGCATAACGGGGATGCCGGTGACCTGGACGCCGTCCGCCGGCTGCCCCTTCCGGATGAGTTGGCGGCGCGCTTCTTCGGTGGCGACAAAGTAGGCGTCCACGTTTCGGCAGAACCAGAGCGAATGGGCGGCGAAGTCCGTCACGATTCCGAACAACGGGCGGTTGCGGCGGATGCGGGTCGGGAGGTTGCTGACCAGTTCCAGCGGCAGAAAATGGGTGCACAGGACGGCGTCGGGTTCGGCGCGCCGGAAGAAGCGGGCGAACGAGAGGGCGTTGAGCTGATTGAAGGCGGCGCGGACGCGGCGCTCGACGGGGGTTTGAGCGGAGCGATCGGAATGGGCGTAGAAGTAGCCCCATAGTTCGGGGGCGGAACGGATCAACGCCAGATACCCCCGGGCGTAGGTGCGGCGGTAGAGCGGCGGGGTGAAGTCGAGAATGTCGCGGACCACGGTAGTATGGCCGGCCGTTTCAGCGGCGACGGCTAAGGCTTCGGCCGCGCGGCGATGTCCGCCGCCGGCGGAGGCATGCAGGATCAGGAGCTTCATACCGAAGGCCCTTTGGCGGGCCAGTACGAAAATACATAGAGCGCCGCGGCCAGCGTGGACATGACCCAATAATCCACGGGAACACCCAGCGCCCAATGGGGATGCCAGGGAATGTGCCGCGGACGGAAGCGCCGCAGCCCATAGGCCGGATTGAATGCGAACCAGAGGAAATCTTCGGTCATCCAGAATACGGCCAGGCTGGCCAGGATGCGCGCTTCCATTTGCAGCGAGAAGTGGCCGAACAACACCAGCGGCAGGTGGAAGGCGACGGCCATGAAGGTAAAGGCGAAGACATGGTAGCCGGTGATCTCCCGGTTGCCGAACAGCCAGCGGAGCCGGGACGTGGCGCGCACCCGCCAGGTTGGCAGGCGGGCGGCCCAGCCGTCGCCGCCTTCAATCTGGATTTCCAGCAAGGCGAACAACGCGGCCATCAGAAAAATCCAGGCCAGCAGTCCGGCGAAGCCCGCTGCGTCGGCCGGGATGGCCGGAGGCATCATGACGCGACGGCGGATGCCGGGAGGAGAGATGTTCCCGTGTCGCCGTTCCAGCGGATGATTTCGAGGCGGCCGTCGAAATGCTCAACAAGAGCGGTGCAGGATTCGACCCAGTCTCCCGTGTTGCAGTACAGCAGGCCGTCCACTTCCTTGATCTCCGCATGGTGGATGTGGCCGCAGACCACGCCATCGGTCCCGTTGCGGCGCGCCTCGCGCATCAGCGCATGCTCAAAGTCGGCGATGTACTTGACGATGTTCTTGACCCGGCGCTTGACGAAGGCGGAGAGCGACCATTCCGGGAAGCCCAGCGCACGGCGCAGGCGGTTGAGAATGTTGCCGATGTGGATCATGAAGTCGTAGCCGTTGTTGCCGAGAACGGTGAGCCAGGGCGCGTAGTGGACAATGCTGTCGAACCGGTCGCCGTGCAGTACCCACAGGCGGCGCTCGTCGGCGGTCTCGTGCAGGGTGTCAGGCAGCACCAGAATGCCGCCAAACGACAACCGGGCGAAATCGTTGAGGAATTCATCATGGTTGCCGGCGATGCAAATCACGCGTGATCCTTTGCGCACCTTGCGCAGGAGCTTCTGGACGACGTCGTTGTGGGATTGCGGCCAGTTCCACGAACGCTTGAGCGCCCACCCGTCGAGAATATCTCCGACCAGATACCACTGGTCCGCGTCGTGGTGCTTGAGAAAATCCAGCAGCCGCTCCGCTTGGCAGGCGCGCCAGCCCAGATGGAGGTCGGAGATCCAGATGGCCCGGAAGCGCCGGGCGATCGGGGGCGAGGCCGCGGCGAATTCCCCCGGAGGCAGCAGCGCGGGACCGGTCGAATGGGATGATGCAGCGTTCATGACACTGGACACCATTCCATGGCAGGATGAGTCCCGTGCAAGCGCAGGGTGAGAATTCCGCTAGAATCCGGGCCGTCGATTCTAACGAAAATCTCGCAATGCGGCGCTTCAATTCCGCCGGTGGCCGGCGTATGGTTGGGAGCAAATCCAGCCGTTGCACCCCCGGGAGCGAGCTTATGGCGAAAAAAAATATCTTCGTGGTGGAAGACGAGGAAGACATCTTGGACCTGATCCGGCACAACCTCGTCAAGGAGGGCTTTGCGGTCTCCGTGTCCGCCAACGGCACGGAGGCGGTCAAGGCGATCCGCCGCAAACCGCCGGACCTGATCCTGCTGGACCTGATGCTGCCCGGGATGGATGGCCTGGAGGTTTGCCGGGCCTTGAAAAAGGAGCCCGAAACCGCGGAGATCCCGGTCCTGATGGTCACGGCCAAGGATGAAGAGGCGGACGTCGTGGCGGGGCTGGAACTCGGAGCGGATGACTATATCGTCAAACCGTTTCGCATGAAGGAACTCATCGCGCGCGTACGGGCCGCCTTGCGGCGGAAACGTCCGGCGGCGATAGACCGGGAGGCGCCGGTCAAAGCCGGACCCGTGGAAATCCATCCCGGACGGCATGAAGTCAAGGTGAATGGCGAGCCGGTCGAAATGACGTTCACGGAGCTGCGCATTCTTCACTTCCTGGCCAGCCGCCCGGGGTGGGTCATGACGCGCGACCAGATCGTGGATGCGGTGCGGGGAGCGGATTACGCCGTCACCGACCGGGCGGTGGATTTCCAGATTGTCGGCATCCGGCGCAAACTGGGCGACCGGGCCGACTGCATCGAGACCGTACGGGGCGTCGGCTACCGCTTCCGCGAGGAAGAGTAATCCCGCATGCGGCTGTTCTGGCGCATCTATCTCTGCCTCCTGGCGAGCGCGGTCCTGGCCTTTTCCGCGGCGGCTTGGCATGCCAACCGATCCCTTCGCCGGTTGTACCACGAGCAGTTGCATGCGGAATTGCAGCAGCAGGCCGATTGGGCCGCCAGCGAAATCCGCCGGTTTTCGCTCCGGCCGGAAGGTCACTCCGTGGACCGGCGCTGCAAGGAATTAGGCGGACTGACCCCTTATCGGATGACGGTGGTGCTGCCGGATGGGCGGGTGATCGGCGATTCGGAGTCGGATCCTGCGGATATGGAGAACCACGCCAATCGTCCCGAGATTGCCGAAGCCCTCGCCGGGGGCATCGGCCGGGCGGAACGGTTCAGCGGGACCGTGCGGCGTCGGATGGCCTATCGGTCGGTTCCGGTCCGGCGCAATGGAGAGATTGTGGCGGTTGTGCGCACGGCCATTCCCATGGCGAACGTGGACCGCACCCTGCGCACGGCCTACCGTGAAGTGGCTCTTGGCGTTCTGGGCGCGGCGATTCTCTTCGCGCTGCCGACCACCGTGGTGGTGCGCCGTTTCGTCCGCCCCTTGGAGGAAATGCGCGCCGTGGCTGAACGGCTGGCCGACGGGGATTTGCAGGCGCGGATCGATGCCCCGCCCGGGGGCTCCGAAATGCGGGCGCTGTCCCGTGCGCTCAACCAAATGGCCGAGCAACTGGCCGCGCGAATGACGACCATCACCGGGCAGCGCAACGAGCTCAAAGCGGTATTGGCGAGCATGTCCGAAAGTGTGCTGGCCGTGGATTCGGAGGGACGGATATTGCACTTCAACGCCGCAGCCGGAAAGCTGCTGGGCCTGGAGGAAAGCCGCGGCCGCGTGCTGGAGGAATCCATCCGTCAGGCGGAGTTGCAGCGGTTTGTGCGCGACCTGCTGGCGTCGGGCCGCGCGGCGGAATCCGAGATCATGATCGAGGGCGAGCGGCATCTGCGGCTGCACGGCGCGCCGCTGGACGACGCGGCGGGGCGGCGGATCGGAGCGCTGGTGGTAATGAGCGATACCACCCGGTTGAAACGTCTCGAAAAGGTTCGGCAGGACTTCGTGGCCAACGTGTCGCACGAGTTGAAGACCCCGATTACGGCGCTTCGCGGCGGCATCGACACGCTGCTGGACAGCGAGCGAAACGAGGAAGACCGGCGTTTTATCCAGATGATGAGCCGCCAGGTGGACCGATTGAGCGCCATCGTGGGCGACCTGCTCAGCCTGTCGCGCCTGGAGCACGACGAGCAGAATGGGCTAGTGCCGTTGGATTCCGGCCGGGTGGGGGATGTGTTGCGGCGGGCGGTGGCGAACTGCGCCAAAGCCGCCGAAGCCGGGCGCATTGCTCTTGTGGTGGATTGTCCCGAGGTCCTGCAGGCGCGCATGAACGCGCCGTTGCTGGAGCAGGCGGTGGGCAACCTGATCGACAACGCCATCAAGTACAGCGGAGAACGCACGCGCGTGGAAGTCTCCGCCACCGGCGGGAACGGAGAGGGCGTCATCATCCGCGTCCGGGACGAAGGCCCCGGGATCGAGTCGCGGCATCTGCCGCGCATCTTCGAGCGGTTTTACCGCGTCGACCATGCCCGCAGCCGGGCGCTAGGCGGCACCGGCCTCGGCCTCGCCATCGTCAAGCACATTGCCCGTGCCCATGGCGGCGGCGTATCCGTCGAAAGCCTGCCCGGCCGGGGCAGCATCTTCACGATCCGGCTGCCCAGTGCGTTGGAGAATCCGGGCACCAGCCGTTGATCATGCCGGGAACCATCATGTTGTTGAACATATGATGGAAAATATACCGGAACGGTATTGAACCGTGACGCGGTGCAGCACGTTTCATAAGACATGAGCGATTAGAAAGCATCCCGCCGTCTCATGCGATTCTCACATCCGGCTTGCAGGCGGCTCATGCGGACCTGGTTTCCTGTCGCCATCGAAAAAGGAAATGGGTTCCATACCCGAAACCGAAAGGAAACGACCAATGAAGCAGACATGGACCAACCGGATGACCTTCGCGCTGGCGGCGGCGACCCTGACGGCAAGCGCCTTCGCCCAGGAGTCGACGAAGACGTCTTGGGCGAACTCGCTCGCGTTCAAGGGAGACTTGCGCTACCGCTACGAGGCGATCCAAGACGACTCCAAGACGGATGCCGGCGGCGACACATTCACGCGGGAGCGTCACCGCATCCGCGTGCGGCTCGGCGCGGAAGCCAAGCTGACGGATTCGCTCGGGGCGGGCGTGGAACTCTCGACCGGCGACGCCGATCCGATCAGCGGCAACCAGACGCTGGGCGACGGCTTTAGCAAGAAGGAGTTCCAGCTCAGCCTGGCCTACATCGACTACGCCTTCTTCAACGAGAAGACTCACAAGCTCACTGCGATCGCGGGCAAGATGAAGAACCCCTTCCTCGCGATGCCTGAAGACCTCGTCTGGGACGGCGACGCGACCCCTGAAGGGCTGGCGGTGAAGGGCCAGGTCGGCAACGACGTGGCCACGCTGATGGCCAACGCGGGCTATTTCTGGGTGCAGGAGCGGCCCGATCAGGACGACCTGATGCTTTATGCCGGCCAGGTTGCGGCCAAGATTCATCTGCCCAAGGAAGCCGCGCTCACGCTGGGCGTGGCGGTCTATGCGTTCCAGGACATCCAGGGTCATGACGTGATCGATTGGCAGGGGCGCAACGGGGCCTACGGCAATCGCACGGTGGACGGTCGCGTCAGCGGGGACTCCACCAACCGGGCCTGGCAATCGAAGTTCATGCCGGTGGTGCCGTTTGCCAAGTTGGACGCAACGGTGGCCGGCCTGCCGGTCTCCGTCTTCGCTCAGCAGGTCACGAACGTGGATGCCGATGACGAGGACCAGGGCTATGCCGCCGGACTTTCCCTCGGCAAGGCCCGGGATCCCAAGAGCTGGGAAATCGGCTACAGTTTCGCCGAACTCGAGAAGGACGCCGTGGTCGGTTTCCTGACGGACTCCGACCGCTGGGGCGGCGGAACCGACGGCCGCAGCCACCGGGTGTACGGCAAGTACCAGGTCTTGAAAAACCTGCAACTCGGCGCGACCTATCTGACCGGGGAACGGAAGATTTCCGATTCGTCCAAGAAAACCGACTACGACCGCCTCCAGCTCGACCTCGCGGTCAAGTTCTAAGCGGCCCCAACGCTCACCACGCCACCCGGGCCGCGCGGCAACGCGCGGCCTGGGTGCGTTCCGAATGAACAGGGCAGACCTTGGTTGGGAGCGTCATAATCGGGATAGCCAGCTACGGATTTCACGGATTGCACGGATTCGAAGCAAGAAGCTCCGGATCGAATCCGTAGAATCCCGGTTCCATCCGTAGCGGAAAGGGTTCGACAGGATTGGTGTTCCCTTGGCGTCTTCGCTTCTTGGCGTGAGGATGGGCTGTTGGATCGGGACCAGGAAGAGGTCTCGCGCAAAGACGCGAAGACGCGAAGGGGTGCGAGAAGGGGAGACAATATCCAATATTCAACAAGGAATAATCCATGTTCAAGGGAACCAACCACGGATAGGCACGGATGGACACAGATAAAAAAAGCCAGAATAAACAGCCCAGCTACGGATGGTACGGATTCGGATTCCGACCCGCCATCATTCCATCATTCCAATCTTCCCCGATTCCATGTCCAAGGGAACAGCCGGAGCAGCCATTTTGGACAGGAGGGAGAGGTTGTCCGGGACGGGGACGACGTTATTCCCGTGCGCGCAGGAATTCGTCAGGCGTGAGGCCGATGTCCTTGATGATTTGCCGGAGCAAGATGGGCGACAGGTCGCGGCCGGCATGATCCGGCACGGTGGTCTGGCGGCCATCGGGGTGGCAAAATTGGCGGTGCGAACCCTTTTGGCGTATTTGCGCGAAGCCCAGCCGTTCGAGGATGCGGATGGCTTCCCGGGGTTTCAGGACCGGCAAGGAACTCATGGCGAACTACACCATCACCGCCTGGGTGCCAACAAATTCGGCTTCCAGCGCGGGCTCGCCGTCTTCCAGCAGCATCCGGAGCACTTCCCGGAGGTTTTCACGCAGTTCTTCCAGGGTTTCGCCTTGGGAATGCGCGCCGGGAAAGCCGGGGACATAGCCCACGTAGAGCTTGGTTTCCGGACAGCGTTCGACAACGGCCGTATAAGCATTCATGGCGTAACCATACCACGGACGGCGGCCGTTGGCTACCGCGATAACCGGGCAAACGCCGGCAAACGCATCGAAACTTCCCCAAAACCTATCGCCATAACCAACACTCAATATCCAAGGTAGCTGACCTCTGGCTTCCGACTCCATTTACCCTCACCGAATTCTAACGCGCGACTCACGGGGGGCTCGTCGCGGGGTGGTGTTGTTGGGGGCGTCTCGAAAACCGAAGGGCGAAGGGCCCGAAAACCGAAAGGACGACAAGGATGAATGCACGGAGCAGAATGATGATGGGCTTGGCGATGGCGGCGTGGGCCGTCAGGGTGGCGGGGGCGCAGGCGGATTCCGCGATCGAGGTGGACCCGGCGCTGCCGGATTACACGCGGGTCGAAGGGGTGGCGGGCAACCTGAATTCGATCGGATCGGATTCGCTGAACAACCTGATGGCGATGTGGGCCGAGGGCTTCCGGGCGGTGTATCCGAACGTGAACATCCAGATCGAGGGCAAGGGCTCCTCGACGGCGCCGGTGGCGCTGATCGAAGGCACGGCGCAACTGGGCCCGATGAGCCGGGAGATGCGCGGGTCGGAGATTGACCAGTTCGAGCGGGTGTACGGCTATGCGCCCACCGAGGTGCGGGTGGCGGTGGATGCGCTGGCGGTGTTCGTCCACAAGGACAATCCGCTGCCGGGGCTTTCGCTGCGGCAGATTGACAGCGTGTTTTCGAGCACACGCAAGCGGGGCGGCGAAGAGATTCACACCTGGGACCAGCTTGGGCTGGACGGTGAGTTCCAGGGCCGCGCGGTTTCGCTCTACGGACGCAACAGCGCCTCGGGCACCTACGGATTTTTCAAGGAGCATGCGCTGGACAAGGGCGACTATCGTGCGACGGTCAAGGAACAGCCGGGTTCGTCGGCCGTGGTGACGGGCATCGCCAACGACCTGTTCGGCATCGGCTACTCCGGGATCGGCTATCGCACCGCCGGCGTCCGTGCTTTGCCACTGGGAACCGAGGCGGGCGAATATTTCGCGGCCACGCCGGAAAACGCGAACTCGGGCGACTATCCGCTCGCGCGCTTCCTGATGGTCTATGTTAACAAGACGCCTCATCAGGCGATGGACACCTTGAGCTATGAGTTCCTGCGCTTCGTGCTTTCGAAGCAGGGGCAGGAAATCGTCGCCAAGGATGGCTATTTCCCGATGCCGGCCGCGGTGGCCGCCGACGTGCTGGAAGCGTTGAAGTAGAACAGGGCATGAGGCAGGGCGGGGCCGTTCCGGTCCCCGCCCTGTCGACAGCCGAGGAACGGGATAGATGCCGAAGCGCTACGAGATTTCGCCCGCCGCCAAACGGATGGATCGGGCCATGACCCACTTCATCAAAGTGGGCGGTATCGGCATCATCCTGGCGGTGTTCGGCATTTTCGTTTTCATTCTCAGTCAGATTTTCCCGTTGTTCCGCGGGGCGCGGGTGAAGGAGGTGGGCCAATGGCCGGTGCCTCCGGGCGATTACGCGGCGCTGGGCGCCGATGAATGGATGGAGCGTCCGTTTCTGTTGGATCGGGATGGAACGTTCACGTTTTTCGACTGGGCGTCGGGCGGAGAACCGGAGCGTGTACGGCCGGCGTTTCCGGACGACAAACCGGTGACGGCGGTGGCCTATCGCGCCAAGGCCGGGCATGCCGCCATCGGCACCGCGGAGGGCGAATTCGCCTTTGTCGCGATCCGGTTTCAGCCGGATTTCGCGGGAGGCCGGCGCACGATCCTTCCGCGGGTGGAACTGGGCGATTATGTTCCGCTGGGACGGCCGGGGCATCCGATTCGCGCCCTTCAGCTGGCCGTGGCCGACAACGTCCGCATGGCGGCGGCGCTGCAGGAGGTGGAGGGCCGGACCGAAGTGCATGTGGGCCGCTGGTCGCGCCGTCGACGCCTGATGGGCGGGGATCGTCTGGAATACGGCGGCAGCCACGACCTGACGCCCCTGGTCGAAGGCGAGCCGACCCGTGTGCTGGTCAATTCCCGCGCCGACAGCGTGATGGTCGTGACCGACGACCAAACGGTGCATTACCTGTTTCTCGAAAACGGTGCGTTCGTGTCGCGCCAGGTGTTCGAGCCGTTCGGCGACAAGCCCGTTGATCGGATCTCTGGCGCGGATTTCCTGTTCGGCGACGATTCCATCGTATTCACCAGCATGTCGGGCTTCAACCGCATCTGGAGCTTGTCGGTGCCCGAAGGCGGGTCGCAGCGGGTGTTCGGGCCAACCAAGGAGTTCGACGTTTTGCCCGGGACGGCGACGGCCTTTGCCGTCAGCCTGCGCAACAAGGCCTTCCTGCTGGCGGGCGATGGGTTTGCCTCGCTGCGCTACGCGACCACGGAGACGATCCGCTGGGAGGCACCGCTTCCATTCGATGTGCGCCTGGCCGAATTAAGCGGCAAGTACAACCACTTGCTGTTCCTGGACCGTAACGATGTTCTGCACGTCTACCGGCTGAACGATCCGCACCCCGAGGCCGGGTTCAGGGCGTTTTTCGGGAAGATCTGGTACGAAAACGCCTCCGGGGCGAAATACGAGTGGCAGTCCACGGGTTCGACCGACGACTTCGAGACGAAGCTGTCGATGGTGCCGCTGATGATCGGAACGCTGAAAGGAACGCTTTATGCGATGATCTTCTCGGTGCCGGTGGCGTTGCTGGCGGCGCTGTACGCCTCGCAATTCGCGTCGCCGGCGCTGCGGCGCACGGTGAAGCCGGTAATGGAAATCATGGCGTCGCTGCCGTCGGTGATCCTGGGCTTTCTGGCGGCGTTGTGGCTGGCGCCGCTGATGGAAACGCGGGTGCCTTCGCTGATGCTGGCGCTGGTGTTCGTGCCGTCGGTCGCGCTGGCGTTCGGCTGGTTCTGGGGACGTTTGCCGTATTCCGTGCGCCGGCGCATCCCCGAAGGCGCGGAGGCGCTGGCGGTGATTCCGCTGCTGCTGGCGGCGGGATGGGCGGGCTGGCAGCTCGGGCCGTGGCTGGAGCGGGCGTGGTTTGTCGTGACGGATCCGGCCACGGGAGAGCGCATCGCCGACTTCCGTTTGTGGTGGCCGAGGGTTACGGGCCTGCCCTTCGAGCAGCGCAACTCCCTCGTCGTCGGTTTCATGATGGGGTTTGCGGTCATTCCGATCATCTTCACCATCACGGAAGATGCGCTCTCGAATGTGCCGGCGAGTTTCCGGTCGTCGTCGCTGGCGCTGGGGGCGAGCCGATGGCAAACGGCCATCCGGGTGATTCTGCCGACGGCGTCGGCGGGGATTTTTTCGGCGATCATGATCGGGTTCGGTCGGGCGGTGGGCGAGACGATGATCGTGCTGATGGCGACAGGCAACACGCCGATCATGGATTTCAACATCTTCTCGGGGATGCGCACATTGTCGGCGAACATTGCGGTGGAGCTGCCCGAGGCGCCGCACCACGGGACGCTCTACCGGGCGCTGTTCCTGGGCTCGATGCTGTTGTTCGGGATGACGTTCTGCGTGAATACGCTGGCGGAAATGCTGCGTCACCACCTGCGCGAGAAGTACAAGGCGGTCTGACCATGAGCCAGGACAGCATCCAGGGAAAAGGACGGCCCGTCGGCGAACAATGGGTCTGGCTGACATCGATGGGGCTGGCCATCGGCGTGCTGATGGTGGTGGGCCTGTTGACGTTGATCATCCGCAACGGGCTGGCGGTGTTCTGGCCCAAGGCGGTGATGGAGATCGAGCTGGCCGAGGGCGGTTCGTTTTCCATGCGCGGGACCAACGTCCTGGGGGGCGGCTTGTACGGCACGCGGAAGCGAGCGCTGCAACGGGCGGATGGAGAAGGCGGCGCTCCGGAGATGGAGTGGCATCTGTTGATCGGCAACAAGGATGTCTATGGATCGAGCTTCCGCTACGTGGACGTGGATGCGGCGGTGGAGGTTCGGCGTCCGCGCCGGGCCATTTGGATCGAGCGGATCGAATACGGTCCGGCGCTGGGACTGCCGGTGGCGATGCGGGAAGCGGACGGATCGGAGCTGGCGGCGGACGACCCGGCGTTTGACCCGCACCTGCGCGAAGCGGTCCGCGAAGCCGCGGAGCGGCGGCGGGAAATCCGGCGCATCGAGCGCGGCCAGATTGGCCGCATCAATCACGAAATGCTCGAACTTCAGCGGCGGGAGCGGGCGCTGGAGACGCGCGAGGGCGGCGAGAATCCACCCGAGATTCAACAGATGGCCCGCCGTCGTCTGGAATTGCAGGCGGAATACGAGGCGTTGGCCGCCCACGCCGCCGATCTGCGGCGGGTGCAGCAGTCGCGGCAGTTCGTTTACCGCCTGTTCACCGGAGAAACCGCCTCCTTCCCGGTCGGGAGCATCGTGGACTTTCATTATCCCAATGCCATGGGATTGCCCGGAAAGCTGGCGCACTTCGGGACGGGGCTCTGGCGGTTCATGGTCGAAGAGCCCCGCGAAGCCAACATGGAAGGCGGGATCTTTCCGGCGATTTTCGGCACGTTCGTGATGACGTTGTTGATGAGCGTGGTGGTGATGCCGTTCGGCGTGCTGGCGGCCATCTATCTGCGCGAGTACGCCCGGCAGGGGCTATTCGTGCGGATGGTGCGCATTTCGGTCAACAATCTCGCCGGCGTTCCGTCGATCGTCTTCGGCGTTTTCGGCCTGGGGTTCTTTGTGTATTTCGTGGGCGGATCGCTGGACCGCCTGTTATTTGCCGACCGCCTGCCCACGCCGACATTCGGGACGGGCGGTATTCTATGGGCGGCGCTGACGCTGGCGCTGATGACGGTGCCGGTGGTGATCGTGGCGACGGAGGAGGCGCTGGCCTCGGTGCCGCGCGGGGCGCGCGAGGGCTCGCTGGCGCTGGGGGCCTCCAAATGGCAGACGATCTGGCGCGTGGTGCTGCCGGCTTCCGCCCCCGGCATCCTGACGGGCCTGGTGCTGGCGATGGCGCGCGGAGCGGGGGAGGTGGCGCCGCTGATGCTGGTGGGCGTGGTGAAACTCGCGCCCAGCCTGCCGATTGACGGCATCGCCCCGTTCGTGCATCTCGATCGCAAGTTCATGCACCTGGGCTTTCATATCTTCGATTTGGGTTTTCAGTCGCCCGATTCCGAGGCCGCGCAGCCGATGGTGTTTGCCACGACGCTATTCCTGATCCTGCTGGTGGTGATGCTCAATGCCGGCGCCATCGTCGTCCGCGAGCGGCTCCGCCGCCGCTATTCCACCGGGGCGTTTTGAAGACAATGAAAACAACGGAAGACAATCTAGACAGGATTTACAGGATTTCTCAGGATTGTCAGGATGGAACAGCCGATCATTTTGGAGAATGGAATCCTGTGAATCCTGCCGTGGTTGTCTTACTGAGGAATGGCAATGAGCGATGAAGTAACCCGCGAAAGCCCCGCCATCGTGGCGCGGCAGTGGAATTTTTATTACGGGGAGAACCGGGCGCTGCACGGGATTTCAATGGAAATACCGCGCCGGCAGGTCACGGCGTTCATTGGACCGTCGGGCTGCGGCAAGTCCACGTTCCTGCGGTGTATCAACCGGATGAACGACCTCATTGACGGGGTGCGGGCCGAGGGCAGCCTGACGCTGGAAGGGCAGGAGCTGAACTCGAACGAGGTGGACGTGATCGCGCTGCGGCGGCGGGTGGGCATGGTGTTCCAGAAATCGAATCCCTTCCCGAAATCCATCTATGAAAACGTGGTGTACGGCCTGCGGATCGCCGGGATGAACAACCGCTCGGTCCTGGACGACACGGTGGAGCGCTGCCTGCGCAAAGCGGCGCTGTGGGATGAGGTAAAGGACCGCCTCAAGGAGTCGGCGCTGCAACTGTCCGGCGGCCAGATGCAGCGGTTGTGCATTGCGCGTTGCATCGCGGTGAATCCCGACGTGCTGCTGATGGATGAACCCTGCTCGGCGCTGGATCCGCTGGCGACGACGCGCGTCGAGGATCTGATCGAGGAGCTGAAGGCGGACTATACGATCGTGATCGTGACCCACAACATGCAGCAGGCCTCGCGGGTGTCGGACCGGACGGCGTTTTTTTACATGGGAAGCTTGATCGAGATGGACGAAACCCGCAAGCTGTTCACGAACCCGGCGTGCAAGCAGACCGAGGACTACATCACCGGCCGGTTTGGTTGAGGAGGACGACATGAGCGTGCATCTGCAACGGGACATCGAGAAGTTGAAGCGGCGCCTGCTGGTGCTGAGCACCGAGGTGGAGGAAGACGTTCGCCTGGCGATCCGCGCCCTGGCGGAACGCGACGAGGCGCTGGCCCGCAAGGTGATGGCCCGCGAGGAGCAGACCAACGCCATGGAAGTGGACGTGGAGGAGGACTGCCTGAAAATCCTGGCCCTGCACCAGCCCGTCGCCGGCGACCTGCGCTACGTGATCACCGCGCTGAAGATCAACCGCGACCTGGAGCGCATCGGCGATCTGGCCGACCACATCGCCGAGCGCGCTCTGGCGCTCTTCGCCCTGCCGCCGCTGGACATTCCGTTTCGGATCGACGAGATGGGCGCGAAGGTCCAGGCGACGCTCAAGAAGGCGATGGACGCCTTCGTCAGCCTCAACGCCGCCGCCGCCCACGAGGTCTGCAACGCCGATGGCGAGATCAATGCCATCAAGAAGGCCATCTTCCAGCAGGTGCGCGACGCGGCGATGGAAGCCCCGCGGCTGTTCGATTCCCTGATGCAAATCATGCACATCGCCCGGCACCTCGAGCGCATCGCCGACCACGCCACCAACATCTGCGAGGACCTCATCTACATGGTCGACGGCCGCATCGTCCGCCACACGCCGGAAGTGGCCAGCCAGTCGGTTCAGAAGCCATAGGGTTGAGATCGACAAGGCGTCGGGTGGGGGCGGCGGGTTCGGCAGACCCATGTCCCGCCCGAGCAGTTTCGGCAATTCCGTTTTGGGATTGTGCGGGGTGCGGGCGCGGCATCATACTGGCCGACGAACTGGAGGTTGGAATGAAAGAATGGGTCGAATTCAACTGACGGGGGTGGCCAGCCGCCGAGTGGGGTTGTGGATCGCCTTGTTCCTGGTGCTAGCGGGGCTGGTGCCGGGGGTCTCGTGGGTGTTCACCATGGGGCCGAGGGCAGTGCTGGGAGGCGTGACGCTGGTGATGTTCGAGACGGTGGCCTCCACGGGGATGCGGGGGGCGATTGGACAATGATTCGCGCGTGGGGTAGGTTACGGGCCCAATCCAACCCGGGAGACCATCGTGGCAACCAGGAACAAGAACGACAGCGGCGGTACGATCTACTCGAGAGCCATTCACATGGCCCAACTGGTGGAGGTGGCGCCGGGCGCGGTGGTCAGCCGCACGGTGCTGACCAAAACGGCGGGAACCGTCACACTGTTTGCGTTCGACAAGGGCCAGGGATTGAGCACCCATTCGGCCCCCTATGATGCCATGGTCTGGATCCTGGAGGGGGCGGTCCGGATTGTGATCGGCGACAAACCCGTCCGTGCGAAGGCGGGCGAAATGGTGATCATGCCGGCGAACCTCCCGCATTCCCTGAAGGCCGCGCAGCCGTTCAAAATGGCGCTGGTCATGATCAAGGAAAAGGTCGAGGGCAAGGCCGCATCAAGCCCATAGCGAGCGTTGTCCGGGCTTCAGGGGGGGGCGGGAATGCCGGTTAGTATCCCGGACGCCAGAGATACAATCGACGCGGAGTGCCGGCCGCGGAAAGCAGCGAATGGATCCCGGGAATCGGCGAGCGCACCCCGAAGAGCCGGTCGAAAAAACTTTTATCGGTGTCGTAGGTGACGGCCAGGACTTCTTCGACGCCCAGGAGACGGGCGGTTTCGGCCAAGGCCTCTTCGCGGTAGCCGATGGCGTCGATCAGGTTGTGTTTGAGGGCCTCGTCGGCGGTGAAGATCCGGCCATCGCCCAAAGTCTTGAGCTTGTTGCGGGAAATCGATCGTGCGTCGGCGACCAATCCGAGGAAGCGCTCATGCATGGCGTCGATCGAGGCCTGCAGCAACCGGACCTGATCGGGATCCACGGGTTGGAACGGGTTGAGCATGTCTTTGTTGGGGCCGGATTTGATGGTGGTGTCGGTCACGCCGAGTTTCTCGCTCAGTCCCTGGATGTTGAGGGTCTGGAGCATGACGCCGATCGATCCAACCAGCGCGGTGGGCTGGGCAATGATGCGGTCGGCGGGCAGGGCGATGTAATACCCGCCCGACGCGGCGAGATCCTGGACAAGCACGGTGATGACCCGGTTTTCCCGGCTGTTCTTGAAGAGCGCCAGTTCGCGATGGATTTCATCCGCGGCAGTCACGCTGCCGCCGGGTGAATCGATTTCCAGCAGGATGCCGCACACATCGTCGTCCTGCCGGGCAGCCCGGATTTGCCGGATGGCGTCTTCGACGGGGTCGGAACTGGAGAACAAGCCGCCATCCAGTTGGCGGGTTATGACGCCGGAGAAGGCGATGCGCACGACTTTAGTGGTGCCGGAGCCGTAGGAATGGGTTTCGACGAAGGTGGGATACTCATCTTCGCCCAGTCCATCGTGGCCCATCGTGGCGGTGCCGGCCAGAATGCCGATGGCGGCCAGGTTGAGCAGCAAGCTCAGGCCGAGGATGCCCACCAGGGCGGCAATGACGATCCAGAAGGGCCAGTGGCGGCAGGGGGGTGGAGGGGATGACGGCATGGTGACCTCGCGTTTCATTGACGGTCGGAAGGTAGCAGGGCGGCAGGAGGAGGAAAAGCACAAAGCCACTCGGCGCTTTTCCCGCGGCGACGGATGCGGTAGAAGCGGGGGCATGCATGTGGCTTACTACATCACCGCCCATGGCTATGGCCATGGGGTGCGCTCGTGCGACATTCTGCGCGCGCTGCTCGCCATGGATCCCGAGGCGCGGGTGACCGTGACCACGGACCTGCCGGAGGCCTTTCTGCGCAGTCGGTTGAAGGGAGTCGACGGCCGCCTCGCCGTCCGCCCCGGTGCCTTCGATGTCGGCATGGTCCAGAAGGATTCCATCCGAGTGGATGTCGAGGCGACGCTTCTGGAAGCCCTGGAACTGGCCGAGGAACGATCGCGGCTGGTGGACTATGAAGCCGAGTTTCTGCGCGCCGAAGGGGCTGATCGCGTGGTCAGCGACATCCCGGCCATTCCGATCGAGGCCGCGGCCGAAGCCGGCCTGCCCGCGCTGGCGGTCGGGAATTTTTCGTGGGACTGGATCTATGCGCCGTTTGTCGCCCGCGACGCCCGCTGGCGGCGTGTCATTCGCCTGTTTGAAGAGGGTTATCGGGAAACCCGGCTTTTGCTGAAGCTGCCCTTCTCGCCACGGATGCCGATATTCCCGAAGCATGTGGATATCCCTCTGCTGGCTCGGCCGGGCACGGTGCGCCGAAAGGACCTGGCCGCGCAAACCGGGGCGGATCCCGGCCGGCGCTGGGTGCTGCTGTCCTTCACCTCCCTGAATTGGAGCGACGAAGCCTTGCAGGAAGTGGACGCGCTGGACGACTACGAGTTTTTCACCGTCAAACCTCTCGCCTGGACCGAGCACCGTCGGCTTCATGCGGTGGATCGTGAGGTGATCTGTTTCTCCGACGTGCTGGCCAGTGTGGATGTCGCCATCACGAAACCCGGATTTGGCATTCTGAGCGACTGCGTGGCCAACGCGAAGCCGGTGATCTATGCCGAGCGCGAAGACTTCATTGAATATCCCCTGCTTGAACGCGAACTCAAGCGCTACCTGCGCCATGGGCATATTCCGGCGGTGGACCTGTATGCCGGCCGCCTGGGACCGGCCCTCCACGCGATTGAATCCGCCCCCGCCCCCCCGGAATCGATGCCGGGCGGCGGGGCCGAAGTCGCCGCCCGTTGGATTCTGGAGGCCTGACGGGGGCAGAACCAGTCGGTGAATGCCGAGCCCTTGTACGCCGGCATCGGCTGCGACAGGATCGGATCAGGTCCCGGATAGCCGGCGCAGCGCCCGTTCGTTGGCCGGGGTGGGAATGCCGTGGGTTTTGCCCAGTCGGCAGACGGTTGCGGCGAATAAATCGACTTCCGGGGCCCGGCCGGCTTCGACGTCTTGAAGCATCGAGGTCCGATTGTCGGGGGCCGCGGCGCGGATGACCGACTCGGCCCAGGCCGGGATTTCTGACGCGCCGGGGATGCCCGACGCTTCGGCGATGGCCGCGGCCTCGTTCATCAAGTCGCGCGCCAGGCGCATGGCTTTGGGATTCTGCTGGAGCTCGCGGTTGGGCTGGCGAAGCAGGGCCTGGGCCTGGTTGATCCCGACATTGAGAATCCACTTCCGCCATTGGGCCGTTTGCATGTCGGCCGGAATGTGGTGATCGATTCCCATTCCCTTGAAAAAGTCCGAGACCGCGACGACCCGCGCCGATGGCGGTTCATTGCTGGGCTCGCCAAAGACCACCTTGGCTTCGCCGTCCTGAACGACGGCATGTCCGGTCCGCATGGCGCTTTCGCAGTATACGAAGCCATGAAGGACCCGTTTCCAGCCGAACGCCGTGGCCAGTGTCTCTTGCGCGCCGAGCCCATTCAGCAAGGGGAGAATCTGAGTGTGTTCCGTCAGCACCGTGGCAAGGGTAGGCAGTACCTCGTCGAGGGCGATCGATTTGACCGCCACCAGCACCAGGTCCGCCGGCGGGCCGGATTGTTCCGGGGAGACCATGACCAGGTTCAGGCGCCGGCCATTGAACGCGGGCGGATCCATTTGGTAGCGCCGGATGCGTTCGGCATCGGCCAGAATTCTCAGGGCGGAGGGCTCGCGCTCGGTGATCTTGGCGGCCAGCATCGTGCCGATGGCCCCCAGCCCCACCAATACGGCGAGTTGAATCGGCGGATGGCGGACGTCGATGCGGCTGGGATCGGGAGCGTTCATTCACTCACTCGGCGGGGATGGGCGGACTCGGTTCAAGCGAGTTCTAGGGCGGCAACAGTTTAACCAAGGCCCTCGCCAAGGTGTGGCCGGGGGGGGCAAAACGGAGCGCCTGGCGGTCACGGTGGATGTATCCACCGGCGATCAGGGGTTTGATGTGACGAAGAATGCCGGCGAAAGAAACCCGGATACTTTGGTGCAGTGCATAGGCGGTCATGGGTTCAGCCATCAGGGCTTTCAGGATCTGAGTCCGCGTGGGATGCGCAAGCGCGTGGGCCATGGCCTGGATCTCCCGGTCGGTCGCGGGATCGTCATTGGCCAGCGTGATGCGCAGCGCTTTGAGCAGCGGCGCCGCTGACGACACTTGGGGATCGGCCCCGAAGCGATAAATCAGATTGGCATGATGATGGACGGCCTGCAGAAGTCCGCGCGACTGGATGCGCCGCAGCTCCTGGCTGGCATCGGAAACCCCGATGCCAACCACGGCGGCCAGAGTGGTGACATTCCGGCCGGGATGTTTCTCCAGCTCGCGTAGAAGCCGGATCCGCGTCTGGCCCGCCAGCATGCGACACGTGCGCCAAAGAGTGGGATTCAGGTTATGCATGGTTGAAGTTGTAATCTGTCTTTATAAACACCGACACTAATCTGTCTTTATAAAAACCGGTTAGTTAGAGCAAGTCCATTTGTGTGTGAAAAACCTGAAGAGGTTTGATCTATCCTGCAGAAGGGCGGCGGATCACCAGGAGGCGGACTGGGCCGGAATCGGGATTGGCGGGTTGCAGCGTGTAGGATGACAAGGCAGCGGGCAGCAGGCAGGTGCTGCGGGTTTGCAGGATCATCGCCGGTTGTCCGGGGGTGCGGATGCGGAGATCGCCATCGGTGGGAAAGAAGATCAGGAAGCTGCGGCGATCATGCTCCAACTGGCACGGAGAGGAGATTTGCCATTCTTCGACCTCGAAGTGAGGATCGCGGAGCAGTAGGCGAGCGAGGCATCCGGGGCGCAGCGAGCGTTCCGGCTGCCCGGGGGCGATGGGGCTGTCGGTCAGGTTCCAGTTGATCACTCGGAGGGCTTGTTCAATATGCAGCGAGCGGGGCGAGCCGCGGGTGTCGCGCCGGTCCCAGTCGTAGAGTCGATAGGTGGTGTTGGCATCCTGCTGGACTTCGAGCAGGAGGCATCCGGCGCCGATGGCGTGAACGCGTCCACCCGGGGTGTGAAAGACCATGCCGGGGCGGGCCGGATGGCGCTGAAGCAGTTGCGGGATGGTGCCGGACTCGCGGGCGCGCTCAAACTCGGCGGGGCCGATACCGGGCTTGAATCCGGAGTAGATATGGGCATCGGGGGTGGCGGCCAGGACGACCCACATCTCGCTTTTGGCCTCGCCACCATGGCGGGCGGCGGATTCGTCGTCGGGGTGGACCTGAACGGAGAGGGTTTCGCGGGCATCGATGATTTTGACCATCAGGGGGAAAACGGTGTCGGTCCGGCCGGTACCCAGCAGGTCAGGCCCGCGGCGGCGAATGGCCTCGGTGAGGGTGGCGCCGGCATCGGGTCCGTTGATGATGCGGGTTTGGCCGTCGGGATGGTCGGCAATTTCCCAGGCTTCGGCATAGAGACCGGGATTCAGCCGCCGGTGGAATTCGTGGATCAGGCGGTCGCCGCCCCAGATGTATTCCTTGTAGACCGTCTGAAGGAGCATGGGCATATACGTTGTGGAGGCCATTGCCATGCATAGTGCCTTGGGGCACGGGGACCGGACAAGCAAAAGGTACGGTGGAAAAGCCGGCAGAACATACCCGGCGGAAAATACCGCTGGAATTGAATTGTCGCGGGGGCGGAGGTCTGGTAGGGAGGAATCGATCATGAAGATACTGCTAACAGGAGGGTCCGGCTACATCGGCAGTGTCACCACGGAGTTGCTGTGCGACGCGGGGCACGAGGTAGTCGTCTTCGACAATTTGGAGCGGGGGCATATCGAGGCGGTCGATCCGCGGGCGCGGCTGGTGGTGGGGGATTTGCGGGAGGCGACCGGCATTCGCGAGACCCTGCGGGCGGTTTGCCCGGACGCGGTGATGCATTTCGCGGCCTACGCGCTGGTGGGCGAGTCGATGGCCGATCCCATGAAGTATTTCGACAACAACCTGACCGGGGGCCTGCATCTATTGGATGCCATGCTGCGCACGGGGACCCGGAAGATCATCTTTTCGTCCACGTGCGCCACCTATGGGCAGCCCGAGGCCATGCCGATGACCGAGGAGACGCCGCAGTGTCCGACCAACCCCTATGGGGAATCGAAGCGGATGCTGGAGACGGCGCTGCGCTGGGAGCAGGCACGCGGAATCCAGCCGGTATTCCTGCGGTATTTCAACGCGTGCGGAGCAACGGAAAAATACGGGGAGGATCACGATCCCGAAACGCACCTGATTCCCAACGTGCTAAAGGTGGCGTTGGGGCAGGCCCGGGCGGTCCCGGTGTTTGGCGACGACTATGACACCCCCGACGGCACCTGCATTCGCGACTACATCCACATTGTCGATCTGGCCCGGGCGCACATTCTGGCCCTGGAGCAGGATGTGGCCGGGCCATTCAATCTCGGGACCGGCGCCGGATTTTCCGTCAAGCAGGTGGTGGATGCCTGCCGCGAGGTGACCGGCCGGGAGATTCCCGAAGAGATCTCGCCGCGCCGTCCCGGCGATCCGGCCTGCCTGGTGGCCAGTCCGGAAAAGGCCAGGACGGTGCTGGGCTGGGAACCGGCACACGCGGATCTCAAGACGATGGTGCGGCATGCCTGGGTGTGGCACCAGGCCCATCCGCACGGCTACCGGAGGGACTGAACATGTCGGAGCTTCCCGTTCAAAAACGCGACTTCAAGGTCGATACGCACCGCCCGCGCAGCCGCAGCAAAATGAGGTCCAAGTTCCGGCATATCACGGCGGTTGCCGCGGGCATGTTCCCGTTGATGGCGCTGTTTGTCCTGATCATGGCGCTGTTTCAAATCGAACTGCAACGGCGAGGCCTGTACAAATTGGCGGTGATCTTTTTCGGTTGCGGCATGGTGTCGCTGCTGATGTATGCCTGGGCCCGCTCCGAGAAGCTTCGGCGCCACGAGGTTTCGCGCCGCAACCGCGCCCAGCGGCAACGGGACATGGCCGCCGCCTTGCAGCGCGAACGGGAAAAACGAACCGCGGCGGCGTCCTCCGCCGCCCCGGCCGGAGAGGGCTGAATGGGGCCGAACCGCCGCGCGCGTACGGGCCTGGCGTTGATTTTGACGCTGGCCACGCTGTCCATGGCCGGCGGCCTTGCGCTGCTGCTGCAAGCGAGGGCGGGACGTCTTTCGCGCCTGGAGCGCGCGGAACTGGAAATCGAACGGCTGCGGGTGGCCGCCGCGGAAGCCGTGCGCGAAGCGCTCTGGATCCTGGCGTCGGACGAAAACCTCCAGGTGGATCACCTGGGCGAAGACTGGGCGCTGCCGCGCGAGACGTTGCGGGAGGATGGCATTTCCACCCGGGCGGTCGTGGAAGATGCCGGACGGTTTCACAACTGGAACAACCTGTCCGTTGCCGGCCGCGGCAGCCGGACGGCGGAGGACATCTGGCTGGATGTGCTGACGGTGTGCGGCGATCGGGATCCCGTTGCGCGTATCGAGGCGCTGGTGGATTACATGGATAGCGACGACACGGGGGCCCATGAGTCGTTTGCCTACCGGCGGCTGGACCCTCCCTATGAACCGCCCAATCGCATTCTATGGGCGCCGGCCGAACTGCTGCATGTACACGGCTTCTCGGCGGAGTTGTTGGCGCCGCGGCCCCGGGAGGCTCTGGACGACCTCTTCGGCGGGGACCTGTCGGCGGTTGCCGTGGTGGTGCCCGCGGGGCTGGATGAACCGATTCCCGTCAATCTCCTGACGGCGAATCGTCATGTGCTCCTGGGTCTGGCGGGCCCCCAACACGAATCCGTGGTGCGCGAGCTCTTGGTTTTGCGTGAAATCGACCCGACCAGCGCGCTCGAACGGCTGGCCATGGCGCGTCCGGAGCTGGCCGCATCGCTGGTCGGCGCGGCCAGCATTTCCAGCCGCTATTTCCGGGTTCGCGCGCGGGCGGCGCTGGGTCACCGGCATCATGAGGTCCTGGCCTGGGTTTTGCGTGATGAGCGGGGCGACGTGCAGATCCTGCAATGGGTCGAGGCGGGGGGCTGATGGATGAGCCGTGACTACAAGGCCGCCTATGGCATCGATCGGACTGGAACACAGATGGTTTTGGCTCGTGTCGCGCATCGGGGCGCGGCTCCGGTGGTCGAGTCGTTTCCGGTGGATTCCGAGGCGGCGCGCGAGTCCCTGGCGCGGGTGGAGCGCGAGGTGAAATCGGGCTTGGCGGCACTGTCGGCGTCGGCTCCCGCGCCGCTGACGCTGGTCCGTCGTTTGCGCGCACCGTTTGCCTCCACCGCCAAGGCGGCCAAGGTGTGGCCGAGCCTGTTGGATGTGGAATTGCCGTTCCCGGTCGAGGGGTCCCGGTGCGCGTATGGGCGGCCTTGGGTCGCGGACGGCGGAACCCTGACGGTGGCCGCGGCCATCCGGAACAGCGACTTGTCGGGTTTTGACGACCTCTGCCGTGCGCAGGGGTTCAACCCGACCCATGTGGACAGCGAAGTGCTGGCCATTTGGGATCAACTGGCGGTCGAGTCTCCGCCCGCGCGCAGCGGACTTTCCCGCCTGTTGGTTTGGCTGGGCGAAGACCATGCGGTCTTAGTGCGCGGCAGGGGGGGGGAATTCATGGCCGCCCATGTCCTGCGCGCTTCCCCGTGCGACGGCAACAACCGGATTTCCTCTTCCTTCGAGACGCTCTGGGCGGCCCGTCTGGCGCAGGTGCTGGCGACGCAGGCCGCGGAAACGGAGTCGAACGAAATCGATATCTGGTGGGCTGGACCTGTCGCGAGGGGCGAGGAACAAATTCGGCGGCTGCGCCAGGCGTTGCCGGGCGGACGGACGCTGCGCCATGAAACCGTGCGCCAGCCGGACGCCTTGCTGGCCCGCGGATTGGCCCGCCGGGTGGTTGAGGGATCCGGCATGAACTTCAAGACGGGAGAAGATGCCCATCCCGCCCGGCTGAAGGTGGAAGCTCGCGCCGAACGCGCATCGACCTGGGCCTTGGCTTCCGCGGCCATCTTGGTGCTGGTGCTGAACCTGGCGCAGGGGGCATGGCGGCACCAGCGCGACGCCGTTTTGCAGGAACGCGTCTCGGCGGCCGCCCGGTCCATCGCCGGCCCCGGGGTGCCCCGGGGTCAGGAAAGCCTGATGGTGCAGCGCGCCCTGTCGCGGCGCGACGAAGAAACCCAGCCCTTCCGCCGGGCGTTGGATGTGGAAGGGATGGAGCGGACCCTGGAGTCCGTTCTCCGCGAGGCCGCCGAGCTCCACATCGAAATCTCTCGGCTGACGCTGTCTGCCGGGGCGCTGATGCTGGAAGGGTCTGCGGCCGGCATTCAGGCGGCGGAGGCGCTGTCCGACCGGCTGCGGGAACAGGGCTGGACCATTCAAACCGACGCAACCGGCCTGACCTCGGAAGGCCGGCCCCGCTTTATCCTGAAAGGAGCGGCCCACCATGAAGCCTGATCGCGATTGGGGAATGGTGGCCATCGGGCTGGCCGTGGTGGCCGTGGCGGCCACGCTGCATAGCGGGCTTTCCCTGCCGCGCTACCGCGAGACGATCCTTCGCAAGCAGCGCGATCTTCAGTCGATCCAGGCCCATGCGCATCGGTGGGAACTCGAGGACGAGTACCGCCGTCAATTGGATGGGGCCGGGGCCTGGCAGCCGGCGGACTTGGATGAAATCGCCGTCCGCATTCTGGGACGGGATGTCGCGCGGGTGACCTCCCGTCCGGCCAAGCCGGTTTCCGATGGCTGGCAGGTGCGCGAGGTGGCGGTTGATCTGCGGGAGGTTTCGTTCGCCGAAGCGGGAATGCTTCTGGCGGCCGCCTCCGAAACCCGGCCGGCCTGGCGCCTGCGCGAAATCGACATCCGCCCTTCGGCGGAAGCCGGCAAGGGCGCCATGACGATGGTGCTCGAAGCGCTGGAAAAAAAGCGCTGAGCGAGTTGGCCTACTTCAGGCCCAGTTCGATCATCTTTTCGGCGATCTGGATGGCGTTCTGGGCCGCGCCCTTCCAGATGTTGTCGCCCGCGACAAACAGGGAAAGGCCGTTTTCGACCGAGGGGTCCTTGCGAATGCGGCCGACCAGCACGTCGTACTTGCCGGAGCAATCGAGGGGCGTCGGGAATTTCGCGTTGGCGAGATCATCCACGACTTCCACGCCGCTGGATTCCGCCAGCAACTCGCGGGCGCGTTCCGGGGTGATGGGGTTGTGGAACTCGACATGGAGGGCCTCGCTGTGGCCGTTGATGACCGGCACGCGCACGCAGGTGGACACCACCTGGATGGAATCGTCGCCGAGAATCTTGCGGGTTTCGCGCCCGAGCTTGGCCTCTTCGGACGTATAGCCCGGGAGATCCTTGGCCTCGGAGCCGATTTGCGCAATGACGTTGAAGGCGATCGGGGCGGGATAGACCTCGTGGACCATTGGCCGGCCCTCCGCCCAGGCGCGGACCTGGTTTTCCAGTTCGCGGATGGCGGCGGAACCCGAGCCGGAGACGGCCTGATAGGTGCAGCACACCACGCGCTTGATGCGGGCTTCGCGATGCAACGCGTACAGCGGCATCAGGGCGATGGCCGTGGAGCAGTTGGGATTGGCAATGAAGTTCTGGTGGTTCTTCAGCGCCTCCGCGTTGATTTCCGGAATGCACAGGGGCACGCGCGGATCCATGCGGAAATCATCGCCGTTATCCACCACGCAGCAGCCCGCCTCGGCCGCCCCCCAGCCCAGGGTCTTGGAGGCGCCCTTGGCCCCTTCGGTTCCGGCGAAAAAGGCGAAGTCATAGCCCTGGAACGATTCCGGGCCGGTGGCGACCTTCACGTCGACGGGTTCGCCGTCGATCATTTCCGTGCGCTCGCGGGTCGCGAAGGCCGTGAGCTTGCCAAGGGGGAAGTTCCGTTTGCGGAGCAACCGGACGATTTCCGTTCCAACGGCGCCAATGCCGACCATGCAGACGTTGTATTTTTTCATTTTGCGATCCTTTGTTTAGGCTGAATGAACAGGATGATCAAGTGGATAAAGCCAGCCTATTGATTGCCGCGGGGACCCCGCTTGAATCAGGCCGCGGCGTTCGAGCAGGAGTTCCTACACCAGCGAGGCGATAAGGTCGCCGACCTCTCGGGTGCCCATGCCCATGCGTCCGGCGGCGAGGGACTGGATTTGGCCGCTGTTGAGGGCGGCCGTGACGGCCTTGTCGACCGCCTGGGCCGCTTCGGTTTCGCCGATGGTATCGAGCAGCATGCCGCCCGCCGCTACCGCGGCGATCGGGTTGATGACATTCTGCCCCGTGTACTTCGGGGCGCTGCCGCCCATGCATTCGAACATCGAAACGCCTTCCGGATTGATGTTGCCGCCGGCCGCGACGCCGAGGCCGCCCTGAACGATGGCCGCCAGGTCCGTGATGATGTCGCCGAACAGGTTCTCCGTGACGACCACGTCGTACCACTCGGGCTGTTTGACGAACCACATGGTGGCGGCGTCGACGTGGTTGTAATCCTGCTTGATATCCGGATAGTCGCGGTCGCCCATTTCCTTATGTGCGCGGACCCAGAGATCGCCGCAGTGGGTCAGGACGTTGCACTTGTGGACGAGGGTGAGGGTTTTCTTCTTGTTGCGGCGCCGGGTGTACTCGTAAGCGTACTTCAGGCAGCGGTCGACGACGGGCCGGGTGTAGAGCATGACCTGCGTGGCCACCTCGAGGTTGGTTCCCTTCTGGACAGCGCCGCCGAGGCCGGTGTAGATGCCGCCGGTGTTTTCCCGCACCACGACGAAATCGACGTCCTTGGGCTCCTTGCCCTTCACCGGACAGTCCTCCGCCCGGTAGAGCTTGACCGGGCGCAGGTTGATGTACTGGTCCAGTTCGAACCGGGTCCGGAGCAGAATGCCCACCTCGAGAATCCCCGGCTTGACGTCCGGATGCCCGATCGCGCCGAGGTAGATGGCCTCGTGCTTGCGGAATTCCTCGATTGCGGAGTCGGGCAGGGTTTCGCCGGTCTTCAGATAGCGGTCGCCGCCAAAATCATAGATGGTGTAGTCGAGCTTGAAGCCGAACTGTTGCGCTGCGGCGTTCATCACCTTGACCGCTTCGTTGGTCACTTCGGGTCCGGTGCCGTCGCCAGGGAGTAGAGCAATGGAATGGGTTTTCATAATGGGCGCGGATGTTTAACCGTTTCCGGGTGAAAAGCAAGCAAAACCATGGAAAAATCGACGGGTCTGGGGTGCCGGCTTGAGTGTTGCCGCCGGCCCATTCAGGCCGGGATGGGAACATACGGCCGTACGGCGCCAGATGGGGGTGCGGGTGTACCGGACCGAAGCGCAAACGGTGACCCAAGCAGAAAAACAGTTCAAGGCTGGGGGGCTTCCCGAACTGACGGATACCGGAGTAGTTGCGATTCGGCAAGATCCTGGTCGAAATGGGCCGGGCGATGCCGTAGGATTTCCGGCATGAGAGCGGATGCGCCCATGCAGAAGAAGCCGTTTTCCCTGCTGAACGGCCTGAAGGGGGTGGCGATCGGGATGGCTAACATCGTGCCGGGGGTCAGCGGCGGCACCGTGGCGGCGATCACCGGCCTCTACGATGAACTGGTGGATGCCCTGGGGAATTTCTTCGGGGGCGAGGGGGGCTGGAAGCGGAATTTGGCGTTTCTGGCGCCGGTCATTGTCGGCGTGCTGGTGGGCAACGTCGTGTTGGCGCGGGGAATCGGCTTCCTGCTGGAAGCGGCGCCGGGGCCGGCCCGGTTCGGCTTCATGGGGCTGGTGCTGGGAAGTCTTCCGTATCTGTGGAGGCGCTCCGGCATCTCGCGCGTCCGTCTTCGCCATCTGCTTCTGTTTTCCGCGGGAGTGGCGCTTGTCCTCTGGATGGGGCTGGCCCAGCCACCGGATGCGAGTCCGCCGCTGACGGAACTCACGCCCACCGCCGGCCTGCTGGTGTTTGGCGCGGCGTTCCTGTCCGGCATTGCCATGGCCATCCCGGGCGTCAGCGGAAGCTTCCTCCTGCTGCTGGTTGGGATGTACAGCACTCTGCAGCACGGCTTCAGCACCCTGAACCTCCCGGTCATGGCGTTGTTCACCGTGGGAACCTTGGCGGGGGCCATTCTCTTCGCCAAGGCCGCCGCCGCCCTGCTGCGCCGGTTCCATGCCGCCAGCTATGCCGTCATCATCGGGCTGGTGGCGGGCAGTGCCGTGGCACTGTTCCCCGGGTGGGGCTCCGGGGCGCAGGCCAGCGCCGGTGTCGCCCTGTTCGTGCTGGGCTTCGGCCTCAGCTATTTTCTCGGGGGCGGGAGGAAAGAACACCTTTCAACGCCAGCGGGGATTGTCCCGAAGAATAGGAGAAACACCATGGTCTGGATTGGATTGGCGGTGGTTGTTCTGGGGCTCTATGTCGCGGCGGGCTTGCGCCGGCCGGCGGAGAAGCGAACGTTTTTCACTACGCTGCCCGTCGCGCGCCCGTTGGTGATCGCCCACCGGGGCGGCCAATACATCTTTCCGGAAAACACGCTGGCCGCGTTCAAAGGCGCCGCCGAACTCGGCGTCGATGCCCTGGAGATGGATGTCCACCGCACCGCCGACGGCGTGCCGGTGGTGATCCACGACGAGACGGTGGACCGGACCACCGACGGCACGGGGCGGGTGGATCAGCTCACCCTGACCGAGCTGAAGCGGCTCGATGCCGGATATCGGTTCGCGCCTCCGGGCCGGGACGGGGAGCATCCCTTTCGCGGGACGGGCGTGGACATCCCGACCCTTCGCGAAGTATTCGAAGCCCTGCCGCACCTGCCCATGATCGTGGAGGTGAAGGAAAACGATCCCGAACTGGCCGATGCCGTGATCGCGCTGATCCGCGAATTCGACCGCGCCGACCGCACCATGCCGGCGTCCTTCCACCACGACCTTCTCGTGCGTTTTCGCACGGTCTGCCCGGACGCCGTCACCCATGCCTCCGAGCGGGAGGTGGTCCGGTTTGTGGTCGCGGCATGGTTCGGGCTGGAGGGCCTGATCGATCCGGCCTACGAGGCGATCATGGTGCCCCCGCGCAAGGGAATCCTCCCCGTGGCCAGCCGCCGGGTGCTGCGGGCTGCGCGCAAACGGAACCTGTTCACCGCCGTGTGGTCGGTCGAAGATCCCGCCGAGATGCGCCTCTTAGCTGCGCGCGGGGTGGACGCCCTGACCACGGGCCGCCCCGATTTGGCGGTCGAGGTGCGGCAGAAGTAGTCCGGGCACGGAATGCAGGACGGTTGAACCGGCTGCTTCTTTCACTCTCCCAAGGCGGCGCGGAGTGCAACGCGGGCTTTCTTCCCGCAGGCCGGTTCGGCGCCTTCGCACATGAGGCCAGCCAGGCGGGCAGGGATGTTGCGGAAGATCCGCCGGACTTCGGCGGGGGTTGCGCCGCGGGCGAAGGCGAGGCCGGCGGCCAGCGCCGGGCCGGCCTTGGTGGCGAGACCGCAATCGGCGGAGAGACGGCTTTTCTTGGCGCTGAGATGGATCTGCGCCAGCAGGGAAAATACGAGGGCGGGAAGAATCGCGTCGCCTTTCTCGGCATAGAGTTGGCGGTAGGGCAGGCCGATGAAGATGCCTTGGTTGCCGGAACCGGTGAGGGTCATGACGGGGTGGGAATAGCCGGCCATGCGGCCGGCGACGCGCCGGGCGATCTGGGTTTCGAGAGGATGCCCCTTTTCGGCGGGAATCTGGCGCAGGAGAAAATCGCGGGCGAGCGCTTCGAGCCCCGGATCGCGCTTGCGGGCCAGGGCGAAGATTTCGGCAAGGGTCGGCGGCGGCGGCAGGGGTTTTTCGCGCGGCGTGCGAACTTTTCCAAACACGATGAGTTTTTCGATCCGGTCATGGCGGCCAGCGAGCGTCACTTCGGTGCGGAGGCCGGGGACCTTCGTCCGGATGAACAGTCCGCGGCGGCGGCCGGGAATGATCTTCAGCCACGCGGGATTCTTCATGAAAGCCCGGGCCTGGCGGAGATCGAAATCGGCGAAGACATTGAGCCCCTCGGTCCGCGAAGCCAGCCCCGCGGCGGCGGCGGCCAGGATGCCGCGCGTCTTGAGGCGCGGCACGACGGCGGTGGAGGCGTTGCGGAACGTGTCCTGCGACAGGCGCAGTTCGGCGCGGAAGTCGGCGGGACCCGGTGGCTGCGGCAGGTGGCGGACGAGCGTGCGGAAGGCGTAGCCGATGGCGGCGGGTTCGGTGCAGCCGACGACCTGGACGATTTCGCTGTGGAGCAGGCGGATGGCCTTGCGCGGGGTCACGGCTGGCGGCCTTTCCGCTGGCGGCAGGGGCAGTCGCGCGGGCAGACGCCGGCGCGGCCGGGGGCCTTCAGGACGGGGCCGCCTCTGAGCCGCAGGCATTTGCCATGGACGAGGGCATCCGCCACCTTCATGCGGGCAGACTTCAGGATGCGGGCGAAGGCCGAACGGGAGATCCCCATCTTCGGCGCGGCCTGCTCCTGATAGAGGCCGTGGAGATCGGCGAGGCGCAGGGCTTCCAGCTCGTCGAGGGTCAGGGCGGTTTCGGCGAGTGCGATGCGCGGCACGCCGGCGGGCTTGAAGAACGTGAACCGGGGCGCGAATTCGATCTTGCGGGACTGGACGGGGCGCGGCATGGATATGAACATATACTCGGAACGGGGCCCGCGTCAACGCAGGCGGGATTGACAAGCGGTCATAATGGGCATATGCTCATAACAAATCCTCCAAGGAGCCGCCATGAAAGTCTGCCTGCCGATATCGAGGGATCTGGGTCTGGAAAGTCCGGTGCACGGCCATTTCGGGTCCGCGCCGGGTTTCCTGGCCGTGGACACGGAAACGCTGGCCGCCGAGGCCATCCTGAATGCGAATCTGGGCCATGCCCACGGCGGGTGCAGTCCCGTCAAGGCGCTGGCCGGCTACCGGCCGGATGCCGTGCTGGTGGGCGGATTGGGTGCCGGGGCGCTGGCCGGCCTGCGCCAGATGGGAATGCGGGTGTACTTGGTGGAGCCGGGCACGGCGGCCGATGCCGTACGGCAGTTCAAGCAAGGAAAATTGCGGGAACTGACGGATACCGCCACCTGCGGCGGCCATGCCCACGGCGCGGCCGGTTGCGGGCATCACGGCTGATCAACGGACGCCCGGCGCAAAAACGCCGCCCGGCGGTAAACCGGACGGCGGTGACGCAAAGAGCGGATCGCCTACTTCGCCGCCTCGAGGGCGGCCACGAGCGTATCGGACTGCTGGACGCCGACCATTTGCTTGACCGATTGGCCGTCCTTGAGGACGATCAGGGTGGGGATGCTCATCACGCCGTACTTGGCGGCCACGGCCGGGGCATCGTCCACGTTGAGCTTGGCGATCTTCGCGCCATCGACCTTGCCGACGAGCTGTTCGAGGATCGGGGTCTGCATGCGGCAGGGGCCGCACCAGGGGGCCCAGAAGTCCACCAGCACCACGCCGGCCTTGGTTTCCGCTTCAAAGTTGTTGTCGTTCAGTTCGAGAATTCCTGCGCTCATGGGTGTTCCTTTCGGTGAATGTTTCGTTGGTTACTTGGTACTGCAATTCGGGCTGTCTTTCAACCCAAGCTTGCGGAGAATGATGGTGGCGGGGCAAAGGCCGGTGAAGGCCGACTGGATCAGGTTCAGGCCGATGAAGGCCGTGAAGAGCCAGAACAGCGGGTGGACCAGCAGGGTCAGGGCGATCGAGATCCAGATCATGATCCCGGCAAATACGCGGACTCCGTTTTCTACAGTCATGGGATGTTCCTTTCAGGTTGGGGTGGGGCTTGAAACTGGAAACTGGAAACTTGGGGGGGAGATGGATGGAATGTTGGAAAGATGGAATGATGGAATGGTGGAAGGATGGGGGGGGGAGAAGATTGGAATGGTGGAATGATGGAACGATGGACGGGGCAGGCCGGGATTTCCACGGCGTGGAAAACCATCCGTCGATTGTTCCCGTATTCCATCATTCCATTCCCCTTGTTCTCATTTTCCGGAGGCGATGAGGAAGCCGATGACGGCGCCGAAGATCATGGAGAGCCAGGGGTTGGCGGTGATGGGGCAGGTGCCGGTGCGGCAGCCGATGAAGCGGTAGACGAGGAAGCCGACGGCGGCGCCGGCGCCGGCGCCGAGGAGGGTTTTGATGAGGGGGGTCATGAGGGGGGCCTTTCAGGGGACAGGGGACAGGAGACAGGGGACAGGAGGGGCGAAGCAGGAAAACAGGAAACACAGGAAAACAGGAAAGGAGAATCATCGTTCGCAATCCTGTGAATCGTGAATAATCCTGTGAATCCTGTCAAAAATGTCTTTTGGTTTTTCATTCTGTCTCCTGAATCCTGTCTCCTGTCTGCTGGTTAAAAAATGGCCTCGACGGGCAGGGCGAAGACGCGGAGGCCTTCGCCGGCCAGAAGGCTTTCGTGGTATTCCTTGAGCGCCAGGACGAGTTCGTCCTTCTTGCTGGAGGAGACGACGGTGAAGACGAGGACGGACTTGCCGGGCCAGGTGTGGGTGCCGAGGTGTTTTCCGGTGGCACCTTCGCCGAGCACGTTGGGGATCTCGCTATAGCCGCGGATGTCGTGCTTGGCGATGATGTCGCGCACTTCTTCCTGGCGGTTTTCGGGACAGATGATCATCAGCATTTTCATGGGTCAACCCTCCGCTTTCGCTTTGTTGTAGATGAGGCCGTAGGCCACTGGGACGACCAGCAGCGTGAAGGCCGTGGAGACGAACAGTCCGAAGATGATGGCCCAGGCCAGCCCGCTGAAGATGGGGTCGAAGGTGATGGGCCAGGCGCCGAGCAGGGTGGTGCCGGCGGTGAGGAAGATCGGGCGCAGGCGCACGGCGCCGGCTTCGATGATGGCGTCCTTGAGCGGCGTGCCGCGCGCGGCGGTGCTGCGGATGAAGTCGATCAGGATGATGGCGTTGCGCTGGACGATGCCGCCAAGCGCAATCATGCCGATCATCGCCGTGGCGGTGAAGAAGACCGGATCGGCGTAGCCCCCCACGGTTTTGCCCATCAGGGCGTTCAAGAGCCAGAAGCCGGGCATGATGCCGATCATCGTCAGCGGAATGGAGAGCATGATGACGATGGGCAGGAGGTACGAGCCGGTTTCGTAGACCAGCAGGACGTAGATGGCGAGCAGGGCGGCGCCGAAGGCGATGCCCAGGTCGCGGAATACGTCCACGGTGATCTTCCACTCGCCTTCGCCGGTCCACGAGACGCGGATGCCGTCGGGGAGGGGCTCGCTCTTCAGGTCGGCCTGCTGCGAGAGCACGGCGTAGGCGGGGCCGCGGCCGGCCATTTCGGCGGTGACGAACACCACGCGCTCCATGTTCTTGTGGATGATGGTGCGGTCGACGACGTCTTCCTCGAACGCGCCCAGCTCGCCGAGCGGCACGCTCTGGCCCATGCGGCCCTTGACCATGACGGTCTTGAGGCGTTCGGGGTCGGAGCGCTTTTCGCGCGGCAGGCGCAGGACGATGGGCAGTTCGTTCTGTTCGCGCGGGGCGTGGACGGTGCCGGCGGGCATGCCGGCGAGGGCGATGCGCATGGTGCCGACGACGTCCTCGGTGGAGATGCCGTTCAGGGCGGCCTTTTCGCGGTCCACGCGGAAGAACAGCTTTGGCTGGTGGGCTTCGGCGGTGGTGTCGGCCTCGACGACGCCTTCCTCCAGCGCGAGGCGGTCGCGGAGGGTTTCGGCGGCGGCGACGAGGTCGGAATACGGCTGGTCGGGGCGGCCGTAGACCTCGGCGACGACGGTGGCCATGACGGGCGGTCCGGGCGGCACCTCGACGATGCGCATCAGCGCGCCGGTCTGTTCGCCGATGGCGTCGATGTCGTCGCGGAGGCGCAGGGCGAGCGCGTGGCTGCTCATTTCGCGGCGCTGGCGGGGGAGAAGATTGATGCGCACGTCGGCCAGGTTTGGGGCCTGGCGCAGGTAGTACTTGCGCACGAGCCCGTTGAAGTCCATCGGCGAACCGTCGCCGACGGTGGAGACGAAGTTGACGACTTCGGGGACGGTCTGGAGGTAGGCCTCGATTTCGCGCACGGCGGCGTCGGTGGCCTCCAGCGTGGACCCCTCGGGCATGTCGACGACGATCTGCAGCTCGTTCTTGTTGTCGAACGGCAGCATCTTCAGCGGGACGCGCCCGGAGGCGGCGAGGAAGATGGAGAACCCGAACAGGCCCGCCACGACCAGCATCAGGAGGTGGCTGCGCCCGCGCGAGGCGACGAACGGGGCCATGATCCGGCGATAGACCTTGTAGGTGCCGGTGGTCTTCACGTCATAGGCGGCCACCTCGGCGCCCTTGTCCTTGAGCAGCTTGCTCGCGACCCACGGCGTGATGGCCAGGGCCACCAGCAGTGAGCTGAGCATCGTCAGCGGCACGTTGAGCGCCATCGGGGCCATGTAGGGGCCCATCATGCCGCTGATGAAAAACATCGGGATGAACGACACGATGATCGACAGCGTCGCCAGCAGGATCGGCGGCATGACCTCCTCCATCGCCAGCGCCACGGCCTGCAGGCGCGGGAACTTCTTCATCGAGAGTAAGCGCGAGATGTTTTCCACGCCGACGATGGGGTTGTCCACCAGAAGCCCCAGCGCGAGGATGAGCGCGAAGAGGGTGACGCGGTTGATGGTGTAGCCGAGCAGATAGTTGAACAGAAGCGTCAGCGAATAGGTGATGGGGATGGCGAGGCCGACGATGATGCCTTCGCGCCAGCCCATGGTCAGCGCGATCAGGCCGACGACGGTCAGGATGCCCATGGCGAGGTTCATGACGAGGTCGTTGACCTTCTCGTTGGCGGTGTGGCCGTAGTCGCGCGTGACGGTGGCGCGGACGCCGTCGGGCAGGACGGTGGCGCGCAGGTCGCCCAGCATGGCCTCGACCCGCTGCGCGACGCGCACGGCGTTGCTGCCTTTTTTCTTGGCGACGGCGATGGTGACGGCGGCTTCGGTCGCGCCGGGGGCCATCGCGAATTCCATGGCGTCGGCGGCGGGGCCCGCGCCGAAGCGGGTGTAGGTGTTCAGCTCGTCGGAGCCGTCGACGACTTCGGCGATGTCGCGCAGATAGACGGGGCGGTTCATGTGCACGCCGACCATCAGGTTGCGGACTTCGTCGGCGTCGTGGAGGAACGGGCCGGTTTCGACGACGATCTGCCGGCCGGCCTGCGCGAACGAGCCGCTTTCGGCCTGGGCGTTGGACATTTTCAGCGCGCCGGCGACTTCCATGGGCGAAAGCCCGTAGGCGGCGAGGCGCTCGGTGTCGAGCTGGACGTGGACCACGCGGCGCTGGCCGCCGTGGAGGGTGATCTTGGCGCTGTCGGGAATGCGCTGCAGCTTGGTCGCGGCGACCTCGGCGATGCGGTACAGCTCGTGGGTGTCGTGCGCCGCGCTGTGCAGCGTGACGTTCACGATCGGCACGTCGTCGATCTCGATCGGCTTGACCACCCAGCCGGCGATGCCGGGCGTGGTCTGGTCGATGTTCTGGAAGATCTTGTTGTAGATCTTGATCAGGCTGTCCTCGCGGTCCTCGCCCACGAAGAAGCGGACGGTGACGACGGACAGGCCCGGTCGCGACATCGAGTAGACGTATTCCACGCCGTCGATCTGGTAGAGCATCTTTTCGAGGCGCGAGGAGACGAGCTGCTCGACCTCTTCGGCGGAGGAGCCGGGCACCATGACCATGACGTCGGCCAGGGGCACGACGATCTGGGGCTCCTCTTCGCGCGGGGTGATGAGGAGGGCGGCGGCGCCGGCCGCGAAGCTGATCAGGATCAGCAAGATCGACAGGTTCCCCTTCAGGAAGGCCTGGAGGATCCCGGAGGTGAGGGAATGTTTGCGCTCTTCCATGGGATCAGCCCTCCTGGATCGGGGTCACGAGAATGGCGTCGCCGGCGCGCAGGCCGGAGAGGATTTCGACGGAGTCGCCCCGGGCGGGCCCGGTTTTGACAAGGCGGCGGACGGCGCGTCCGTCGCGGACGGCCTGCACGAAGGACAACTGGCCGATATGGACGACGGCGGAGGCGGGGACGAAGATGGCTTCGCGCGCCTCGGCCGCGACCCACAGGCGGCCGAACGTGCCGGGCAGGACGTCGCCGGCCACGCCGTCGAGGTGGACCCTGACAAGCTGGGTGCGGGTGGCGGCATCGACTTCGCTGACGATCTCGGAGACGGTGCCGGGGAAGACGCGGGCCGGGCGTTCCAGCGCGACCTCGACGGCCTGGCCAAGGGCGAGGCGGTCGATCAGGCGCACGGGCACGGGGGCTTCGAGGCGCATGCGGGCGGGATCGTAAACGGCCAGCAGGGGCATGCCGGGGTTGGCGAGATCGCCCGCCTCGATACGGCGCTCGGTGACGATGCCGTCGATGGGGGAGGTCACCTGCGCATAGGTCAGCATGACCTTGACCTGTTCCACTTGGGCGCGCGCGCCGGCCAGCATGGACTCCGCGGCGGTCAGCGCCTGCTGGGTGGTGGCCTCGCGCTCGAAGAGCTGCTTGGCGCGGTCGTACTCGGTCTGCGCCTGGTTGAGCTGGGCTTCGGCGCCGGCGAGCTGTTGGCGGATGTCGCGGTCGTCCAGCGTCAGCAGCACCTGGCCCTTGGCCACGCGGTCGCCGGCCGAGGCGAAGATTTCGCTGACGTAGGCCGGGATGCGCGCGCTGAGGTTGATTTTCTCCTCGGAGGCGGTCGTGCCGACGACTTCGACGCGCACGGGGGCGGATTCGACGGCGACGACCAACGTGGCCGCGCCTTCGGGGATGGCGACGCCGGGCTGGTGCGCAAGCACACCGGGCTTGTTCTTGTCGCCGAGGAAGCCGCCGGCCCAGACGACGACAGCGGCAAGGCCGACGAGGGCAAGAATGAGCTTCAGGTATTTCTTGAGGGTGGGGACGATGGTTTTCATGTGTGGGTCTCCGTTGGGCTTGTTAAATGGTTGAGGTCAGAGGTCAGAGGTCAGGAAGGGGGACAAAGCAGGAAAACAGGAAACGCAGGAAAACAGGAAGGAATAGGAAACGGCATTCTCTTCAATCCTGCGTAATCCTGTACATCCTGTCAAAAATGGCTGTTGGGTTGTAACTGCTCAGGTAGCCGCCCCAGGGCGGGCGGCAACCTGAGAGGGGGTGGGGGGTTGGCCGAATCGGGCGTGTGGGCAAGGATCACGAGGTGTTGCTGGCGGGCACGAAGG
>Ga0334882_1000708_pt1 | contig 48365 bp, 39 predicted proteins | sample GraSluR1_MG_5_FD_207226 | JGI IMG/M metagenome (GOLD analysis project Ga0334882, IMG submission 207226) | Sludge microbial communities from methane-producing bioreactor in Wageningen University, Netherlands - Granular Sludge_15_04-R1 | ecosystem: Engineered > Bioreactor > Anaerobic >... | reverse complement strand
GAGGATGGGTGAGGCTTGTTCAAAAATTGGTTAATTTTTGAACAAGCCTTCGAAGAAAAATTGGCAAATAGTATTTATTGAAATAGGCTGTATGGTTTTGCCAATTTTTCTTCATTTACATTAAGGAGGGAAATTCAAAAATCTCTTATTTTTGAATTTCCCCCGACTGCCAGCGCGATTTTCCCTGAGCGCAGGTGCCTATCCTCGAGAATCTTCGTTTTGCTTTCGTTATACCTTCATCAAAATTGGATTTTCTGGATTACCTCAGCCGCAGTCCCAGGGTCAGAAACAGGGTGGCCAGCTTGTTGGATGTGTAGGTGCTTTCCGCCTCGGTCCAGGTGCGGTCCACGTATTCGCTGTTCCCCACGGCGGTGCCGCCCAGGAACCGGAGCTTGACGTACATCTCCCGGTCTCCGTTGAGCACCACCCCCGCCTGTACCGATGCATCCAGGATGGATCCCTCAAACTCAAAATCGGCACCGTTGATGAAGGCGCTGGAGGCATAGAGCCCCGTCGCTTCCGCTCCCAGATAGACGCCGGAGGGGAAGATATAGCGGCCCCTAAAGGCCAGGGCGGGGACGGGCCCCAGATTCTGGCTCACCGTGATGTCCTTCTGCCCTGAAAGATCATTCAGGGATTGGAAGGTCACCGAAGCGTTCCGCAGCTGCAGGGCTCCCCCCGCCGCCAGCTCCAGGTTGTCCCGGGAGCTGAAATCATAAAGGTAGGTGAGCCGCCAGAAGGGAAAACTGTACCGGAGGGCCATGGGGGTGTCGGCGGGAAAGGTGACTCCGTCGATGACCACCGCTTCGTCGAAGGAAACATTGCTGTTGACCTCCAGGGGCTGATAAAGGAAGTTGATGATGTGCCGGTCCTTAAGGGTTACCTCCGCCGCCAGCCGCAGGGCGGGAAAGAGGATGTCCTGGCCCCCCTGATTCACGTAATCGAAATTGGTGCCCGGCTCTCCGCTCTGGTAGGTATGTCCCAACACGTCCACAAAACCCATTTCCGCCTCCAGGGCGACGGAGTAGGGGGCTCCATCGGGGGAAAGCGGTCCCTGGGCCGACAGGGCCATCAGGGCTGACACCAGCAGCGAAGTGGTAATGACAAACAATCTCACTTTCACGGTTTTACCTCACTTTTCCCTGGGGTTTGAGCCTCTTTCTTAAAAAGGGTCTTTTTGAAATTCCCTCGTTCATTGAATAATAGCTACTCATCCCCTTGGAAATCAAGGCGGCGGAGGCTTATTCTTTCCCGTCCTCTTCCACCGGAATGGTGGCGGCCAGTTTTTTCAGCCTCCCCGAGGGAAAAAACTTGACCGCCGCCTGGCTTGGTTTGGCGGAAACGGTCATCTCCTCTCCCGTGGCCGGATTTGTGATGACCCGCGCCTGCCGGGGCGGGCGGACCTTGTAGCCCATCCGTCCAAGACTCCCCAGGGGCACTTTTTCTCCGAGAAGAATGCCGCTCTCGACCATGGTGAAAAAATCGTCTATGACCCCGAGCACCTGCTTCTGGGTCAGCTCATTTCTCTGGGCCACGTAGGCAATCAGAGACTGCTTGGTAAAGTGTTCGATGGCCTCATTCTGCAGGGAGGTCATGGTCTTGTTGATGCGGACAAAGCCGTTGGTCAGGAAAATGGTAGCTTCCCGGATTCTCTTCTCCTGTTCCGCGGCGGATATTCCCTGACGGCACACGGCCATCCGGTAGAGGGGAGAAGTCTGCTTCAGAGGGGCGTCTGCAAGCATCAGGGGGTCTCCCAGGCGGGGAGGGGCCGTAAGGGAAACCTTCTCTCCTTTCAGTATATCGGGCACATCTGTCCGGATGGGAATGCTGGCATATTCCATCCACCGTCCTTCTTTCTTCTCCGGAGAGAAAGAGAGCAGCGAGCCCGAACTGGTCAGCAGGATGGCCCCCCGGCCGTCCCCCTCCGGCAGGCTCTCCACCGTTTCCATTTCGAGAGCCCTGGTCTGGCTGTCGAAAAGATGTTCCTTTTTGATCCAGGCCTCATGAAGTCTGCTGAAATTCTCGTCATCGTCCGGGAGGTCAAGACTTTTCATCAGTTTTTTCAGGTGTTCTTCAATCTCCCGGGGCAGGTTCTGGTTTTTGGATTGATTTTGTTTCATACTCAAAAATAGTACCATTGCGCCGGAATATCATCGGCCCCGGGTGAAAAAGTTGTTTTTTTGCTGATCCGGCAGTACGTTCGAACAGATAAAACCTGAGAGGAGGCCCTTCTATGCCAACAGAAGAGAATATGATCAATGACACGATCCGCAGGCACTTGAAACAGCTTGTTAAAACCGCCGGTCTGCCGGATACGGAAGAATCGAGACAGAGCCTTGAAGAGGCGTGGATTGAAAAAATGAACGCCTTTGACAGCGAGGTTGAATCCTGCGGGATGGAGCAGGCCGATGCGCTGCCTGCAGAATATGAAGGTGGAGCCATGCTCATGACCTACTCGGGGAGTCTTATCACCATCGGGCCCTTGATGGACGGGGCAAGGAGCGTGGAATACCGAAGCATCGGCATCCGGAATGATGTACCTGAATCAGCCGAAGCGGAGGGTACCAATCTCGCCGGAGCGGTCGAGGTCGATGCTTCTGCCGTATTTACCGAAGGTCCCATCGAGAAGAGTTCCCCCGTGTTCCGGATCGCCCTGGTGAGCGACGAGATGGAAGAGGAGGATCAGGAAGAACTTCTTACGGAAGTAACAAGGATTCTCACCGAAAATTTTGTGGATGTAAACAAGACTATCATACAATAAGCTATGGTATCCCTTCGTTCCCTGGTACTTCGCAGGGCTCTTCCCGAAAGGGATGACTTCCTGCGGCTGCTCCGGACAGCCACAGCACGGCTCGCCGATGAAGACCAGCTTTACCGTCCCCGGGATGAGCATAATCGTCCCGGGGGTCTTGTTCGTCTCGCCGAACGCACCACCCTGGTGGTTCCCGACTTGCATGCCCGGCTTGGGGTTTTGCCCCATGTTCTCAGCCATGAGGTTAAGGGGAAACCGTTCCTGCAGCTCATGCAGGAGGGGACGGGGCAGATTGTCTGCGTGGGGGACGGGCTGCATTCTGAATCCAGAGGGTACGACCGGTGGCAGAAGGCCCTGAAAGAGTTCACCGGCGGTTTTCCCCGCCACAAGGCCATGGATGAAGAGATGAGAGAGGGGCTGGGGCTGATGGAGATGGTGATGAATCTCAAGCTGGCCTTTCCCGACCGGTTCCACTTTCTCAAAGGAAATCACGAAAACATCCTGAACGAGGAAGGCCGGGGCAATCATCCCTTCCGTAAATTTGCCTTCGAGGGGGAGATGGTCCGCTCCTGGCTCCAGAAATTCTACGGTGAAGAAGTCCTTTACGCCTACGCCGAATTTGAGCGCGAGCTTCCCCTGGTGGCGGCGGATGGCAATTTTATGATTTCCCACGGTGAACCGGAGCGGTTTTTCACCCGGGAGGAGGTGATCCGCTACCGGTCCCTTGATGATGTCATCTACGGCCTTACCTGGACTCCCAACGGCGGGGCCGAGGAGGGGAGTGTGGAGAGAATGATCGAAGAATTCTGCCCGGCCCCGGCCGGGGCCCTCTATTTCGGCGGCCACCGTGCCATCACGGGGCGGTACGCCCTTCGGGCTGAGGGCCGCTATGTACAGCTTCATAACCCCTCGGCCTGCATTATCGCGGTGCTCGAACCGGGTAAGAGTATCGATCTCGAGCGCAGTGTTGTGGAACTTCCCGACCGCCTTGATGAAATCCTCGAGAATGATATGATGATAGATCCCGGAGGAGATTTATGAGCCGCCCACCCGAAAGCATAGGAAAATACAAGGTTATCGAACTGCTGGCGGAGGGGGGAATGGGGGCCGTCTATAAAGGGGTCCATCCCACCCTCGACCGTTTTATCATTCTGAAAAAGCTGACTCTGAAGGGGAATCCCGATTTTGCCGAAAGATTCAGGCGGGAAGCCAAGATCCTTATGGATTTCCGGAATGACAATATTGTCGATGTGTACGATCATTTTAAAGAGGGACGGTCCCATTATATCGTCCTGGAGTATATTGACGGGCTTTCCCTGGAGCAGCTTATTCGGAAGGAGCGGTATCTCCCCAACGATGTGGCCCTGTATATTTTCTATCAGGTGTGCAAGGCCCTGGAGTACGCCCATCACCGCCAGGTTATCCACCGCGACATAAAGCCCGCCAATATTCTGCTCTCCCGGGACGGCGATGTAAAACTCGTGGACTTTGGAATCGCCTCTTCCCGGGAAGAGGGCGAGGAGGGTCTTACCCGGGAGGGCATGACCCTGGGGTCGCCTTCCTACATGGCGCCGGAGCAGTTTGAGAACAGCCGGAATGTGGATAAGCGGGCGGATATCTATTCTCTCGGGGTGATGCTCTACGAAAGCGTAACCGGTAAGAAACCATACCCCGGCGGTTTTTCCGCGGAGCTGGTTTTGGCAATCACCAAGGGGCGTCACCCTTCACCGACCCGGCTCAATCCGAAGGTTAGCGGCTTCATCCGCCGCATCATCAAAAAGACCATGCACCCCCGGAAGAAGCGGCGGTACCGGGATCTGGAGCCCCTCATCCGGCGGCTGGAGCGCTATTTTCGAAAAAGACCCCTGGGGGGTCTCAAAGAACAGCTCCGGGGGGCGGTACGGGGCCAGCCCATCGAGCCGGTCAGGCCGTCGGTCCGGCAGCGTCTCCGGAAAACTCTTCGTACGGCCCTGGGGCTGGGGCTTTTTCTGGCCGCCGCCGGAGGGGCCCTCTATCTTTCCGGCTGGTTTCACCGTCTTGCCCTTCCGGTAAGCCACGGCGAATTGCTGGTTGAGGTTCGGACGGAGAGGGGCTATAAACCGCCGGAGGATTACTACCTCCGGGGCTGGCTTTACCGCGATACCGGGGAAGACGGGGAGGTGATCGGATCCGCTCCCCTTCGTTTTTACCATACCGGGGCTGAGGAGGGAGAAGACGGTGTCCTGCGCTTTATCAGCCCGCCGCAGTTTCTTCCGGCGGGGGAATACCGGATAAAGGTCCAGGCGGAGGACTCAATCTACTGGAGCACCTTTGCCCTGCGGAGCATGCGGGACCAGAAGGTACGCCGGCTTCTCTTCTCCCTCGACTCAAGGCCCCTCCCCCTGAAGGTTGAGTTCTTTGTACAGGACCAGGAGTCCTGGGAAGAGATAGACAGCCGTGTTGAAGTGATGATAGACGGGCGGTGGAGGGACTGGGAGGATGTTGCCGAACGGGAATTTGAAACAGGAGGGGTGTACCGCTTCCGCATTTCTTCCCCGGGGTACCTGTCGAAAAGTTTCAGTCTGCTCATCCGGGAAGATCAGCACAGCCTCTATCTGAATCCGAAGTTGAAGAAGGCGAAATGATAAAAACCCTCCTTCAATTTAATCTTTCTGGAGAAGTAAAGTCCGGCTTTTCTTCTCCTCATTCTCGTCTTCCCTGACTCGCGGCAAACGGCGAGTCTTTACAGGAGTAGGTTTATGAGTGTCGGTTTACGCAGGTTGATCATTATTGTCCTGGGAGTGCTGGCGGGGGTCACCGCCTGGCCCCTTCTGGAGCTGGTTCTTACCTTCCAGACCTTGTTCCCCGGCTATTTTCTTTTCAGCATCTCCCAGGGAGGCCTCTTTGGTTTCATTCTTGGGCTTTTTTTTGGAAGCGCCGAGGGGCTTACCTCTCGCAACAGGGGTAAGATTTTCCGGGGAATGGTTACCGGCGCCGCGGTGGGTCTGGTCGGCGGCATTTTGGGCTTCACCGCCGGGCAGGGGGTCCTCTTTTTCATGCTCCAGCAGACCGTCAGGGACTTTGCGGTTCCCGCCGCCCGCGGTGTGGGCTGGGCCGTCCTGGGGCTGATGGTCGGAATGGTCGAGGGGATTCGCGCCAGAAGCGCCAGGAAGTGCGGCCTGGGGGCCCTGGGAGGCGTGCTCGGCGGACTCCTGGGCGGTACGGTTCTGGAGTTTCTCCGCCGCCGCTATCCCGACCTTATCTATGCCAGGCTGGCCGGATTGACCCTCTTCGGGCTTCTGATTGCGTTCTTTTACGCCCTGCTGGAACGCGGTTTTTCCCATGGCGTGCTGCGGCTTCTCAACGGCTCCCTCCGAGGGAAAGAGTACAGCCTTTCCCAGAACAGGCTCAGTCTGGGCAGCGATCCTGGTAACGATATTGTTGCTACCGGTTATAAGGATATGGCTCCCCGGCACGCTCAGTTCCTGGTGAAGGGACGCGATGTGTATGTGAAAAAGGCGGCCGAATCGGCAAGGCTTCTGGTCAATGAAGAACCGGTAAAGGGGGAACGGCTTCTCAAGTTCGAGGATGTGATTCAGATCGGTTCGGTAAAAGCGTTCTTCAAGACGGAATAGGCAGAGGGGGACGAACAATGAAAATGCTTAAAAAAAGGTTTGCTGCGGCCATGCTCTTTGCAGCCTGTGCTTCGATTATTCCGGTGATGGCCGAGACGGTAACCATTACCCAGGTGGATGCGTCTCCCCTTCTGCTTTCACAGACGGTGGACCTGTATCTGAGTGTGACCGACAACGAGGGGCAACCGGTCAGGGGCCTGGGACAGGACGCCTTTTCGGTATCTGAATCTGCCGATGGAGACTCTTTTTCGGCTCCCCTGGAGATCGAATCGCTCCGTGAAAGTCCCCACGAAGAAGAAGGAATCCACATCCTTCTTCTGGTGGATAATTCCGGCAGCATGTACGACACTCTTTCGGGGAAGCCGACCGAGGATGTTTCGCAAATGCGTACAACCCATGCGCGAAGGGCCATTGGCGGTTTTGTGGGAAGCTCCTTCAACCCCGGGGATAGGATCGCCCTTGCTTCTTTCAACACCATGGTAACCATCCATTCCGAAAGCGTAACCGATCCAGCTTCTCTGAACAGCCTCCTTAAAGAGATCCGCCGGCCGGAAAGCGATCGTGCCTACACCGAGCTCTACCACGCGCTGATCGAATCGGTCGAACCTGTCGGGTCGAGAAGGGGGCGCCGGGTCGTGGTGGTTCTGTCGGACGGCGAGAATTATCCCTATCATACCCACCGGGGAGAACCACACCCCGTGTACGGAACCGCTCTGCGAAACCCTGATGAGGTGGTGGAGGAGTACCAGCGGGAGGGGGTAAGCCTGTACGCCATCAACTTCGGATCCGATCGGGACCGGAACCTCGGCGACATGGCCCTGCAGACCGGGGGGAGTGTGTATGATGCCCGGAACGAAGAAGAGCTCACAGGGATTTACCAGGATATCCGAAGAAAGATCGACAGCGAATACCGCCTGCGGTACCGGGCAGGTATGTCCGCTTCGGACCGGACCTTCGTCAAGGTTGTTGTCGACGACGGACAGGGGAGAGGCGAGGCCACCCGATTTTACTATACCTCCACCATGTTCGGCATTCCCGTGGTGCCCTACCCCTGGGGGATTCTTCTTCTTGTTCCTGCGGCGGCCCTGGTCTGGCTGCTGCTTCTGCTGCTGCGGTACCGGCGGTTTCACCAGAGCGCCGCCCTGCAGGTTTTACAGACCGGGTATGGCACCAGGGTAAGCTCTGCCACCGTAGCCCTCACCGGCGATGTGACGGTTATCGGCGGCGGAGACCGGGCGGATCTGACCATCTCCGGCAGGGGAGCTCCCCGGGAGCAGGAGGTGACGGTGATGTTTGATAAAAATACCGGCAGTTACACCCTGGCAGGCGGAGCCTGGGTGACGGTGAATAATCAGCCCTTAAAAAGCGGCCGGCGTCTTTCCGGCGGAGATGTTCTTAATATCGAAGGGACCACCATCGTTTTCGAAGAACCGGACAGGAAAAAATCGGAAGAGCAAGGCTGAAGAAGCGGGGAGGTTCGATCCATGGAGAAAATCAAAATCGGCATCAGCAGTTGCCTCCTGGGAAACAAGGTCCGCTATGACGGGCAGCACAAGTGGGACCGGTTTATCACCGACACCCTGGGCCGCTGGTGCGAGTTTGTCCCGGTCTGTCCCGAGGTGGAGTGCGGCCTCCCCATCCCCCGGGAGAGCATGAGGCTGGAGGGCGACCCCGAAAACCCCCGTCTGGTGACGGGCAGGAGCCGGATCGACCTTACCGAAAAAATGATGACCTACACCGCCGCCCGGCTGGAGCAGCTGGCCCGGGAAGATCTGGTGGGGTTCATCTTCAAGACCAAAAGCCCCTCCAGCGGCCTCCGGGGGGTGAAGATCTACGGCCCCAAGGGCAGCCCCATCAGCTACAGCGGTCAGGGCCTTTTCGCCCGGGCCTTCGTGAACCGGTTCCCCCGGATTCCCGTGGAGGACGAGGGACGGCTCCAGGACCCGGGGATAAGAGAGAACTTCATCGAAACCATCTTTGTGCTGCAGCGCTGGCGGGAGATGGAGGCGGCCCGGAAGCCCGGGGGGCTGGTGGATTTTCACTCCCGCCACAAATACACCCTTATGGCCCACAGCCCCGAGAAATTAAAGGCCCTGGGCAAGCTCACCGGCCGGGCGGGGAAGCTGACGGAAGAAACCCGGGACGAATACTTCCAGACCCTGCTGGATCTGCTGGCCCTGAAGAAAACTCCGAAAAAGAACTACAACGTGATCCTCCACATCGCCGGATATTTCAAGGGGGTCCTCACCTCCGGGGAGAAGGAAGAGCTTCTGGAGACCGCCGAACAGTACCACCAGGGCCTGGTGCCCCTGATCGTGCCCCTGACCCTGCTGCGCCACTACACCCGCAAGTACGAGGAGCCCTACCTGTCGCAGCAGTACTATCTCAATCCCCACCCTGTGGAGATGGGGCTGCTGAACCACGTGTGAGGGATGGGAAATCGGCGGCGGTGTGGTTGTATTCCAGCCACACTGCGGTTAATTTACAAACTATTTTTGTTGATTCCCCTCCCTGAATCCTGACAAAACCTCTCTCTTGTCATGTTTTTTTCTTGGGAATATAATCAACCTTATTGCGGCTCTATCATAAGGAATCCCCCATGAAACACGAATTTACCCCCAAGCTGTGGACCGTGCTGAGAGAAGAGAGGCTGACCAGGGCGCAGCTGCTGAAGGATGTCTCCTCGGGCGTCACCGTGGGAATCGTGGCCCTTCCCCTGGCCATCGCCTTCGCCATCGCCTCGGGGGTGGAACCCGGCCAGGGGCTGATCACCGCCATCGTGGCGGGATTTATCATCTCCGCCCTGGGGGGGAGCCGAGTCCAGATCGGCGGTCCCACCGGCGCCTTCGTCATCATCGTCTACGGCATCATCCGCGATTTCGGCCTCACCGGGCTGACCATCGCCACCCTCATGGCGGGGGTGATGATGATCGCCTTCGGATTCCTCCGGCTGGGAAACTACCTGAAGTACATTCCCTATCCCCTGATCGTGGGCTTCACCAGCGGCATCGCCGTCCTCATCTTCACCACCCAGCTGAACGACCTCTTCGGCCTGGGGATGGCCGAGGTACCGGCGGAGTTTTTCGCCAAGTGGAAGGCCTACGGCGCCCATTTTTCCCACATCCATTTTCCCACCCTGGCCATCGCCCTCTTCACCATGGGGGTGACCCTTCTGGTGCCGCGGCTGTTGCCCAGGGTACCCGGATCCATCATCGCCATCATCCTCTCCACCCTGGCGGTGGCGGTTTTCAACCTTCCCGTGGAGACCATCCAGGACCGGTTCGGTGATTTTTCCGCCTCCTTTGTTTTTCCCCGGCTGGCAGGGCAGATCACCGGTGATAATCTGGTCAGGCTGCTCCAGCCTGCCCTGGCGGTGGCCCTGCTGGGGTCTATTGAAAGCCTCCTGTCGGCGGTGGTGGCCGACGGTATGATCGGTTCCCGCCACCGGTCCAACATGGAGCTGGTGGCCCAGGGGACCGCCAACATTTTTTCCGCCCTACTGGGGGGCATTCCCGCCACCGGGGCCCTGGCCCGGACGGTGACCAACATCAAGAACGGTGGCCGGACCCCCATCTCGGGGATGGTTCACGCCGTTACCCTCCTGCTCATCCTCCTGATTCTCAAGCCCCTGGCGGGACTCATCCCCCTGAGCAGCCTTTCGGGGATCATGGTCATCGTGGCGTACAACATGAGCGAATGGCGCCAGTTCAGAAGCCTGCTGAAGAGCAACGGGGTGGATGTGATGATCCTCCTGGTGACTTTTTTTCTCACTGTGATTTTTGACCTCATCATCGCCATCGAAGTGGGACTGGTTCTTTCCAGTTTCCTCTTCATGAAGCGCATGGGGGATTCCTTAAGTATCCAGAAGACCAGCGTCAAGGCCGAAGAAGACTGGAGCGGCGATGACGACCTGTCGGACATGAGAGAGGTTCCCCCTCCTTCAACGGATCTGATGGTCTACGAGGTGAACGGTCCCCTCTTTTTCGCCGCCGCCGGGGAGTTTCAGGACCTGATTACCCACGGCCGGGATACCCCCTCCACGGTGATCATCCGGATGCGCTACGTCCCCTTCATCGATGCCACCGGGTACCAGCGGCTGAAAACCATCCTGAGCCGGTTTAAGGAGAGGCATGTGCGGGTGATTCTCACCGGGGTTTCTCCGGAATTAAAGAAAGATTTCTCCCGCCACGGGGTTTTCTCCATCATTCCCGAAGAGGATGTCTACGGCGATTTCCGGGAGGCCCTGGCGAGCCTGGGCCGGGGGTGAGAGGCTATTCGTAGGGCAGGTCGCCGGTATTATTTCTCACAAACAGGATGGAGGGAATCTTTTCTGAAAACTGCCGCAGGTTGCTGTAAAACCGGCGGATGTTGTTCTGGTCCGGCACGGCCAGGCCGAGAAAGACTAAAGAGGCGCCCGTCGATTCCCTGGCTATTAAATCGGGCACCGATATCTCAAGGGGTTTTGAGATGACCTCGGTGTACGCTGGAATCCTGAGCTGAAAAAGGGTTGATTCCAGAAGCTCCCGAACCTGATCCAGCTGGGTATCTTCGAAGGCGATACTTTTCAGAATGATGGCTCGCTGTCGTGAAGCATCACTTTTCCTCAATAGATCGGCTAAAATGAGCATGAGCCGTACGTTGTTTTCCATCCCTCCCCACCAGATAATGAACGGGCCTTCTCTATCCTTCCAGTAGGAGTTTCCTCTTTTAAGGAGCAGGATATTTTTCTGGATGGAGGTGAGATCCCTGAGTAAAAGGGTGTTTTCCTTGTCCCGCCTCGAGGAACCCGGCATTCCCAGAAGAACCGTATTGTAGGATCCGGCGCCGAATCCCTCGGCCTGGGCCGAGATGAACACCCCGTCCCTGAAGGTGGCGGCGATAATCTCTTTGGAAAAAAGCGGTTCATGGTGATTCGCGGGGGGATAAAATTCCGGCTCGGGCTGGGAATGGAAAAGACGGTTCTGAAGGGATTCTACCCGGATGGAAAAAAGGGAAAAAAGGCCGTGCTGGCTGGTCAAATCTCTGGACATCCTGATAAGCGGTTCATGGCTTTCTTCCCGGGTGGCAAAAAGCTGAACCAGGGGACTCCAGTTTTTTCCGCTTTTTTTCTGCAGGGTTCCCAGTTTCCGGGATCCGAAGATCATGAGGCCGTGCCAGACGCCCTCCCAGATATCACCGTACTCCTGCTTGAGGCTTTTTCTGGAAAGGTAGAGAAAAATGATAATGATTACGGTCCAGGCAATGAGGGCGAAACGTCTGTCGATGAGGAACATCACCGCCATACATCCCATCGCCCCAAGAAGGGAGATGACCCAGGGGACATGGATGGCGGGTCTGAAGGAAGGGTTTCCCACCATTTTTTCAAAGGCGGCGGATATATTGAGGACTCCATAGGCGGTGAGAAAGAACATGGTCAGAATGGACGCCACGGCGTTGAGGTCCCCCAGAAAGATGGTTGCCGACGCTATCAGGGTGGAAAAAAGAAGGGCCGTCACGGGTTCTCTGGTTTTTCCCAGGCCGTACCCCAGAAAACCGGGGACAATGCCGTCATCCGCCAGGGCCTGGAGGGTTCGGGGGGCCGCCAGGATTGATCCGATGGCGGAACTGAGGGTGGCCCCCAGAATCCCCAGAGTCACAAGAAAGGGCCATCGGGAAGCGTTGGTGAGGGCCATGGAGGAATCCAGGTTTTCCGGATCCACGGAAAAAGCCAGAAAAACCGGAACCGCCAGATAGATGATAAACCCGGCAGCGGTCGCCATGAGGATTCCCCGGGGAATGCTCTTTTCGGGATTTTTCAGATCCCCCGACATGGAGACACCGGCCAGTATTCCGGTGACGGCCGGAAAAAAGACGGCAAAGACGGTCCAGAAGCTGTTGTCTGCCGTGTACTGGGGTACCAGATAGGGGGAGCCGATCCGGAAGTTGATAAAGATCGAAACCAGAGAAAGAAAAATGGCGGTCATGATGATGTACTGAATTTTTATCATGAAACCGGCGCCGATCAAACTTAAAACGGTAATAGCTCCCAGGACGATGAGAGTCAAAGTGCGAAGGGGGATGTGGGGAAAGAACTGGGAAAAAACCTCACAGAACCCGATGGTGTAGAGGGCGATGGAGATGGCCTGGCTGAGAAAGAGGGAAATTCCCAGGCTGCCCCCGGCGGGGGCGCCCAGGACCCGGCTGATGATAAAATAGGCGCCTCCTCCCTCCATCCTCATGTTGGTGGCGATGCTGGAGACCGAGAGGGATGTGATAATCGTAATGGTATTGGCCAGGATTACGATAAGCAGGGCGTGGATCAAGCCAGCGTTGGAAACAATCCACCCGAAGCGGAGGTACATGATGACGCCGATGATGGTCAGGAAACTGGGGGTGAACACTCCGCCGAAGGTTCCCAGGGTCCGCAACCGGCCGGCGAATTCCCCCGTCTCGGAGGGAAGGGAAAGCTCTGTTTCCACCGACGAGGGGCGCCGGGGAGTATCTCCGCCAGGTTTTTTGATTGCAAACGAAGCAAGACGTTGTATCCAGTTCATGGAAGGGATTATATCAGCTTGGAAGGCTGAGGGTAACTCTTTTCCTATGAGAATGGTCAGAACCGGGAGCGATTGAGATTTCGGTTTAACCGCCGCCCCGCAGTGGACGAAGATGAATTTTAATATTACTTTTTTACTATGAAAAGTTCAGTTGTCAAAAAATTATTAATCCCCCTCCTGACGGGAGGATTGTTCCTGGTCCTGGCCACTGCTGTTCTGGGGGCCTCCGGGGAAGGCGATTCGGCTCCGGCGGGACCCGACTACTACGACCCCGCGGTACTCAAAGCCGCCCTGGAAGGGGAAGCTGATGAGTTCATTCTGATTGACGTGCGTACCCGGGAAGAGTTTCAGACCGGATACATCCCCGGGGCGGTGCTCAACCCCTTGGCGGAAATCGGCACCCGTCTGCCCGAGGTGGCCAGGGATTTTCCCGTGGTACTCTACTGCCGCAGCGGCAACCGTTCCGCCCAGGCGGCGGGTATCCTGAAGCGGGCGGGCTACACCAATGTCACCGACTTCGGCGGGATCAGCCGGTGGAGATACCCGCTGGCGCGTCCCTGAACCAGCCGTGAAAGCCTGACACTTCTTGATATCCGTATTGTTATGGTATACATTTATGGTATGGCCATAATGAATAAAAGGGCAACCTACGCCCTGGATGAGGAGACAATTCAGAGGATAAAAAAGCTGGCCGCTCTCAGGCATATTTCCCAGGCAGAGGTGGTTCGACGGGCGGTGGCCCAGGCAGAAGAAAAAGCCGATCGGGAAACAGAAGAAAAGCTCAAACGACTAAAGGCCTACCATCAGGGGGGGGGAATAACTGCGGAAAAGGCTGAGGAGTACCTTGGTGAAGTGAAAGAGGGACGTTCCTCCTGGGGCAGGGGCTGGTGATTCTGCTTGATACCAACTACCTCATCCGCTTCCTGGTGCGGGAAACCTTTGAGGCAGATCAAGTAAAAAGCTGGATTGAAAACCAGGAGGAGCTTTGTACCTCCGCTATTTGCTGGTATGAATTCCTCTGCGGTCCCGTTGACGAGGAAGGAATCCTCCTTGTTGAATCCATTTTAAATAATCAGATTTTACCCTTCACCCCCGCCCAGGCCCGGGAAGCCTCACGGCTCTTCAATCTCTGCGACCGCAGACGCACTTTGCGGGTAGATGCCATGATCGCCGCCGCTGCCATCATTTCCCATTCAATTCTGGCCACGGAAAACCGACAAGATTTTTCTCAGTTTGTTCCTTTTGGGCTGGAGCTGTTGTAAAGGGCCGGCAGAACCGAAGGGTTTACCCGCACCACTGAAAGGGGAATCTGAAGAGATGAAGGTGATCTCCCCCGGTTCTTTGGGATAGAAAAATAGTTAGTTGTACCAAAATAAGTTAGACGAATAAATCATATTTCATTACCTTTTAAGTAATGAACAGGAGGATTCGTCATGTCATTACTTGTTAAAAACGGAGAAATCATCACCGCCGATGCCCGCTACAAGGCGGATATTTTTGTGGAGGATCAGAAAATCACCCGGATAGGGGAGAACCTCTCGGCCCCGCCCGATGCCGAAGTGGTGGATGCTTCGGGAAAATATGTCTTTCCCGGTTTCATCGACCCCCACGTGCATATCTACCTTCCTTTCATGGGCACCCAGGCCAAGGATACCCATGAAACTGCCAGCAAGGCCGCCCTGACGGGAGGCACCACCACCTACATTGAGATGCTCGTACCCAGCAAGAACGACGATCTGCTGGAGGCCTTCAAACTCTGGACGGGGAAGGCGGCGGGTCATTCCGCCTCGGATTATACCTTCCACATGGGGGTTCCCTACTTCAAAGAGAACACCGAAAAACAGCTGGAACAGATCATCGCGGAGGGGATCGCCTCCTTCAAGATCTTCCTGGCCTACAAGGATTTCTTCGGAGTCAGCGATGACGATCTCTATAAGACCCTCACTTTTGCCAAAAAACACGGCATCATCACCACCGCCCACTGTGAGAACGAGACCCTCATCGCAGAGCTTCAGAAACAATTGGTGGACGCGGGACAGACGGGGCCGGAATTCCATGAGCCGAGCCGGCCCGCCTGGGTGGAGGCCGAAGGGGTTCAGCATTTCACCTCCTTCCTGGAAACCACCGGCGCCGAAGGGTACATCGTCCACCTCTCCAGCCGGCAGGCTTTAGAGGCGGCCCTTCGGGCCAAGGCCCGGGGCGTGAAGGTTTCCATCGAAACCCTCATCCAGTACCTTATCCTCGATGCCGGCTACGCAGAACGCCCCGGTTTCGAAGGAGCCAAATACGTCATGTCTCCCCCTATCCGGGAAAAGGCCAATCAGAAGCCCCTCTGGGACGCCCTGGCGGCGGGACTGATCGATACGGTGGCCACCGACCACGCCCCCTTCGATTTTTACGGCCAGAAGGATATGGGCAAAGACGATTTCACCAAAATCCCCAACGGCATCCCCGCCATCGAAGACCGGGTCAACCTGCTTTACACCTACGGCGTCAAGACAGGACGTATCTCCCTGAACCGGATGGTGGAACTCCTCAGCACCGCCGCGGCAAAACGGTTCGACCTCTTTCCCCGGAAGGGTACCATCGCTCCGGGGGCCGACGCGGACCTGGTGATCTACGATCCCGACTACCGGGGTATCTTGACCGCCGCCGCCCAGACCATGAACGTGGATTACAGCGCTTTTGAAGGGATGAAAATCGAAGGCCGCCCCAGCCTGGTGACGGTGAGGGGGAAGGTTTCGGTGCGGGAAGGTGTTTTCACCGGCGACACCGGATGGGGGGAGCTGCTGCGGAGGAAGCCGAGTCATTTTTAATCACCCGCCGGCTGCCCCTGTTTCGGAGATATGAAAACCATTTTTATCCTTGAAAATTCGGATTGACACTCCAAATTTTCAAGGATAAATCACATCAAGTTCAGCCTCATTTCCTCAAGCACCCCCTGCCAGTGCCTTTTCATGGCCCCCCGGGCCTCCGGGCCCGAAAGCTTCTCATGGTGAAAGGTGAGGCTTGATTTGGAGGGCCCCTTTTCGGTAATCCGAACCTGCAGGATCGACGGTTCATCCCATCCGGGAAGTCTCCATTTCATGCGAAAGTGACTTTCCGCTTTACTGACCGTGATTTTCCATTCGATTCCGCTTTTTCCGGTGCCGCCGTCTTCCTCCCCGACCGAAACCTCAGGCTCCTCTTCCAGAACAAACCGCGACAGGGCGCCCTCTCCGGTTAGATATTCCCAGAGCCGGGATACACTCACGGGAAAGGTTCCGGAGACCCCGACCTGAAAGCCGCTCCCGGCGGTCTGTCCGGTGATCCGGCGCCCGGTGAGCTTTTCAAACTGCACCGTCACCTCCTGGCACCACCATGGATCCAGCCCCCATTTCTTCTCCAGCCAGGCGGCAATATCTTTGTGGGGCGCTTCGGCCAATCCCGCTTCCCTGATACGCCTGCTCCACCCCTCCATGGTGCTCCCCGTTTTCTCCCGGATGCTTTCATTACTGACCTTGCTCATGAAACTCCTCCCTGTACGCTGTTTTCAGAATATTGCCGTCCTGGGGAGGAGTCAATGGATATATCCGGGTATCAGCCACTTCTCTACGAACAATAAATCCGGATCGCATCCCTAAAAAATAAAGCCAGCCCTTTGCCATAACTGTCGATATTCTCTGCAAAACGCTCATCGAGGACATACATCTCTCCGAGTCCTGCCAGAATCTCAGGCGTGCATTCATAAAACCATTTTGTCAGGTGGCTCTGCCAGCGCGCCACAAGGGCCTGAACAGCAGGATCGCCCGGTTCGAGAGTCATGGAAGCTCCCAGGGATCGGTATATATCGTCGGCTTCAGCCTTGATGGCGGCCCATTCCTTCTCCGAGTATCTCGCAGTTTGTTTTCTGCTTTCCTTCCAGGCATCCGACCCGCCCCAGCGCTCCTCCGCTTCAGCTCCGTAATTCTTCATCTGCTCTTCTATCTCCCTCATATCGAAGGCTTCGAACATTTTTTTCTTATCCATATGTATTCCTTCCCTTTGAGAAGCGATGGAAATATCAATTGTCTCGATGATTCTGTCCAGCCGTTTCCTTTTCTTCAGGAGAAGATCCCGCTGTTTTTGAAGAGCTTCTACCCCGCTGAATCTCGGATTATCGATCATCCGTCTGATATCCTTCAAAGGAAAATCCAGCTCTTTCAAAAACATGATCTGCTGAAGTCTGGCAAGATCGCCTTCACTGTACAGTCTGTATCCGTTTTCTCCGATCGATTCGGGCTGAAGTAAGCCTATACTGTCGTAATGATGGAGAGTCCGTACGCTAATCCCCGCCATTTCCGCCACTTCGCTCACTTTGTACATTATCATCTCTGCTCCTCGATGCCACCATAAAGTATAACGTAACGTCAGGGTCAAGAAGAAACTTTGAAAAATTTCATTGATGATGTAGATTGTCTTTCTTCATTTCCTCGAGCACCCCTTTCCAGCACTTTTTCATGGTTCCCCGGGCCCTGCGGGTTCCGAACCGCCGACGGGCTCCGTCCCCTTCGCCCTTGAGGTTGGAGCGCTGTTTATCGGGATCAATTCTTTTGACTCAACAGCGATGATGTGTTAGCCTTTTTGCAGGAGTAACAACAAACCGTGCCGACTAAAAACAGGCTTCGCAGAGACAACATGATAAGGATTCTGGAATCCCTCTGGCTTAACCCCTTCCGCAGCCGGGCCGATTTAGCCAGGGAATTGCGACTTGACCGTTCTACCGTGGGGGTGCTCATCGACCGTATGGTGGAATTGGGTATCCTCGAGCAGCATGCCGATGACAGCACGGGACCCAAGGGCGGAAGGCCGCCGATTCTCCTGGGGATTGTTCCGGGGTTTGCCTACAGCCTGGGGGCGGAACTCACTTACCCCCATATCCGCCTCAATGCCGTAGATATGAGCGGAGCCTTTTTGGGCGAGAGGGATATTCCCGTTAAGAATTTTGGCCCCCAGGCTATCGATACTCTGGCGGTGGAAGCCGCCCGGTTCCGACAGAGTCTGGACAGCTCTTTCACCCAGGGCCCCGGTCTGGTCACCATGGGGGTGGGGGTCAGCGGCGTGGTGGATGATATTGAAAAAAAGATCATCCTTTCCGACGCTCTCCGTATTAATAACCCGCTTTCCGTGGCGGAACCCCTGGAAATGGTCCTGAAAGTGCCTATTACCATGCTGAATGATGCCCAAGCCAGCGTGTTGAGAGAGGCGGGGCTGCGAAAAAAGCAGGAGCTGCTTCTTGCTCAGGTGGAATTCCGCCCCGGTGATGCGGTGGAGGATATCGGTATCGGGGTTGGTTTGGTCATCAGAAACCAGCTTGTTCCGGGGCGCACCATCACCCATCTTCTCAGACCCCACGGAATGAGTTCTTTGAACAGCCGGGAAGGTTTTATCCAGGAACTAGGGCGTTCGCTGGCCCTGGTGGCCAACGTTTCCGGTGTCGATGAGGTTGTACTGGCGGGGGATGTGGAGGAGGTGGGGGATCTCCTGGGTTCCTCTATTGTGAAGCACACCACACGGGCAGGACTGTCCCATACCCCTGTTATCATAAGCCGTGCCGTGGGAGGCAGTAATGCGGTGGCTTCCGGGGCTGCCTATGCAGCCCTGAAAGCCTTGTTTTCCTCATTAAACTTTCCCCTTTCTGCTTCCTGAAGTAAACATTTCTGTTGACAAGCTCTGGAACTGGTCTTACACTGGTTAGTAGGAAAAACAACAAACCTAATTTGTATGTTGAAAACGGAGGAACAATGAAAAGGATTCTGATTTTATGTCTTTTGATGATTACGGCTTTCCCCATGGTTTTTGCCGGAGGCTCTAAGGAAGCCGCCGAACCAACAGCCTCCAGTGCAGCTAAAACGGTTCTGCAATTCTGGACATGGAGGCCCGAGGATACAGATTTCTACAATAAACAGATAGCCCTGTTTGAGGCTCAGAACCCCGGTATCCAGGTTGTCCAGACGGCTCACAAAAATACCGAGTACAATACAATTCTGACCGCAGCGCTGTCGGGAGGTTCGGGGCCGGATGTTTTCCAGGGACGGGCCTATGGTGGTCTGGCCACCTTCGCCGATTCCCATTATCTTGAGCCGTTGGAGCAATGGCTTCCTGAATTGAAGAATTACTCCGCCTCGGCTCTCCTGGGAGCAACTTCTCCCACGGATGGTAAAATTTATGGAAGCCCCGCGGTGAGCCAGACGGTTTTTATGTATTACAACAAAAGTGTGTACAATGAGCTCGGTCTTGAAATCCCCCGGACCTGGAACGCGCTGATCGCCAACTTTGAAGCCATGAAAAAAGCGGGATATCTTCCCCTGGCCAATGGCGCAAAGGACGGATGGACCCTCGAAACTATGTTGGGCGGCATGGGGCACGCTTTTTACGGGGCCAATGATTTTTACAATGCGGTAATCAAGGGGGAAACCAATTTCATGGATCCCCGGTTTATCAAAATGATCGAAAAAATGAAATCTCTTACCCCCTACATGCCGGATCTTTTTATGGGTGTAGGTTATGAAGATATGAGGGCTGACTTCTTTAATGAAATCGCCGGCCATATCATTGCCGGTTCCTACGAGGCGGGCTTCTTTAAAGCCCAGAATCCCGATCTTGATTTTGACATGTTCGCCATTCCTGGAGAAAGTGCTTCGGTACCCGCCTATGTTTCGGTTTATGCGGATATGAACTTTGCCATGAACGCCGCAACCAAAAACAAGGAAGCTTCCGTCAAATTTCTCAAGTTCCTTTCTTCCAGAGAGTTTGGCAATGCCATGATTTCGGATCTTAAGATGATTTCTTCGGTTCCCGGTGTTGATGCCGGCGATGATGCTTTTATCGCAAGGGTTCTTGAGCTTCAGAAAAACGCCACCCCTTTCCTGTTTCTTGTTGGATTCAGATATCAGCAGCCCACCGGTTCATCCTTATGGCAGGCGGCTGCCCAGGGTGTCATGGCCGGAACCTTGACTCCCGCCGCAGCGGCAAAACAGATCCAGGACGGAATTGCTTCTTACTACAAACCTTTCCAGAAATAACAATTGATTAAGATTATTTTTATTACAGGCGCCTTAAAGGCGCCTGTATAATTCCACAGGTTATTTTACAGGCTAAAGGATATACCCATGAACCAGAAACAATTGAGGCAGGGGGCCTGGATCACCCTGTTTGTGACGCCGGGACTGATAATCGTCGGTGTCTTCATTCTTCTTCCCCTGTTCATGTCGCTGTACAACAGTTTGTTCGCATGGAATCAGCTGCTGCCGATAAAATTTGTAGGATTTGCTAATTTCAAAAAGCTCTTTACCGGTTATCCCTACCAAGTCCGATTCTTCAACGCCCTGGGTAATAACGGGAAATGGTTTCTTACCACCATGCTTCTTCAGAATTCTCTAGGGTTATTATTCGGATACCTTTTAAGCCGGGGGATCGCCGGAAACCGGGTTTTTAGAAGGATATTTTTTATTCCTGTTCTGTTTTCCATCGTTGCGGTTGGTTTTTTATGGAGCCTGTATTTAAAGCCCAGCGGATTGGTAAACAATTTTCTGGAAGTGATTAATTTGGGAGCCTTTAAGCATGCCTGGCTGGGGGAGGAGTTTTTTGCCACCCCCACACTGATAATGGTAAATATCTGGCGATGGGTGGGGTTTCCCTCGCTGGTTTTTCTAGCCGCCATTGATGGCGTTCCCGAAGAGTGTCTGGAGGCGGCCTATCTGGACGGTACGGGGGAATGGAAACTCTTCTGGAAGGTAATCTTTCCCCTGATTATTCCGGCCATTACCATCATCAGTGTTCTCACCGTTATTGGAAGCCTCAATGTTTTTGAACAGGTTTATACCATGACGGGCCTGGACGGGGCCCCCAACTATTCCACCGATACCATAGGAACGCTGTTTTATCGCACCGCCTTCGGTTCTGTCGATGCCGGGAGCCCCGAGATAGGCATTGGTTCGGCCATCGGCGTTATAATCTATTTTCTCACCTTTGCGGTCTCCCTGGTTTCCATCCATTACACCCGCAGCAAGGAGGTCCAGCTGTGATTACTGATTTTCGTTTTCGGGGCGCCTCCCCGCTAAAAAAAATCTTTATCGTCCTCATGTTGTCAATCATGGTTTTCTACGTCATTTTAATTATTTACCCTTTGTTTAACATGGTCATATCCTCCTTTAAAACCAACAGGGAGATTCTTACCACACCCTTTGCCCTGCCCGGGGAGCTGGATTTTAAAAATTACCGTATAGTCTGGGTGGATAAAGGTTTTGACCGATACTTTTTAAACAGCTTTCTTGTTACCTCGGTTTCCATGGCCTTTGTCATCCTTTTTGGTTCCATGGGGGCCTATGGAGTATCCCGGTACAAGTACCGGGGAAATATTCTTGTCTACATGCTTTTTTTGAGCGGGATCATGCTCCCCTTGAAAGCGGCCATTATTCCCCTGTTTCTCATTATTAAGAAGCTTAACCTGACCGACACCCACATGTCGGTGATTCTTATCTTCATGGCCATGGGGCTGCCCTCCACGGTCTTTATCCTTTCTGGTTTTATGAAAGCCATTCCCTTTGAGCTGGAGTATGCCGCCCGGATCGATGGCTGTAACGACTTCCAGATTTACCGGCGGGTGGTGATGCCCATGACCACCCCGGCCATCGCCCTGGTAACCATCTATAATGCCGTCCCCATCTGGAACGATTTTTTCTTTCCCCTGGTTTTTCTGCAGTCCAACAAATTAAAGACCCTGCCGGTAGGTTTGAGCACTTTCTTCGGCCAGCACAGCACCAACTGGAGTCTTTTATTCACGGGGCTTTCCCTTGCCATCCTCCCCATGTTGATTCTCTATTTATTTATGTCCTCCTATTTTATCAAAGGTATGACGGCGGGGGCCGTCAAGTGAGGCAGAATAACATCGATAGACGAGACTTTGAAGAAATAACGAGGAAACAGTGAAGAATACATCAGAATACTTTGAGTTTACCCGGGATATGGAAATCCAGGCCAAGGCAAAAACCGAGGCCGCCGCCTTTGTCCGGGGTCAGCAGCAGTTCCAGCTTGGTTATCTGCCCACCGAACAAGCCCATCCTTATACCAGAAATTTCAGCGGTCTGGTTCAGGAAAAGCCGGAAGAGGGAATTTCGCTTCTGTTCAAGGTGGATGGGGATCTCCCCCCCGTGGCCCGGAGGGTTTTTCTGGACGAACCCTATAACCGCCTGGTGACGGCCCTGGATCGGGTTCTTACCGATAACCGTCGCATCTGTTTTTCCGGATGCGGCAGTACCGGAAGGCTGGCCATGATGCTTGAGGTCATGTGGCGTCAGTACTGGGAAGATCAGGCCGGAGCGCCCCCCGGTACGGCGGCCCGGAACCTCGACACGAAAGATGAAAACCTGGGGAAAGCCAATCTGGCCTGCAGCCTGATGACGGGAGGAGACCGGGCCCTTATCCGGGCGGTGGAAAACTTTGAAGACTTTTCCCAATTCGGACGACGCCAGGTGGCGGATCAGAATCTTTCCCCGGGAGATGTGCTTGTGGCGGTCTCGGAGGGGGGAGAAACCTCCTCGGTTATCGGAACCGTTGAAGAGGCCCTGGATCGGGGGTGCCAGGTATTTTTCATCTTTAACAACCCCACCTCTCTGCTGGAAAAAAACATCCTGCGATCCCGCAGGGTCATTGAGAATCCGGCGGTGACGGTAATCGATTTGTTTTCCGGGCCCATGGCCCTTTCGGGTTCAACCCGGATGCAGGCCACCACCCTGGAAATGCATGTTATCGGTTCGGCCATGGAGGAGGTCTTTCTTTCCCGGTCCGGGAAGACCTTTACCATCGCCGACCGGCTGGCTCAGGCTGACCGGCTGGCCTCATTAGTTCAGGAACTGGATACGGCGGGGAACCGGGCCGTCATGGCTGAGGTGGCGGTCAGGGAAGCTCAAATTTACCGGCAGGGCGGCCGGGTGACCTATCTTGCTTCCCGGTTTCTTCTGGACATTTTCAGCGATACCACCGAAAGGTCTCCCACCTTCATGCTTCCTCCTTTCCGGCCCGGGGATGATTGTTCTTCAGCGGTATCGTGGGCGTATGCCAAGGATCCGACCAGATCGAGCGAAAATGCCTGGTTTGACATGCTTCGTCATGCCCCCCGGGGGCTCGACTGGACCGGTGAGGATTACCGGGTTCTGGGGGCGGCGGATAAACTGATAGAGAATCCTCCGGCCCTGGGAGCCCGGGAAATCAGCCGGTATCTGATCGGTAAAGAAGAAGATCCGAGCCGCACCGAAAAGGAGCCCTTCTGGATCCTGAGGGTCGGTGTGGGAAACACGGCGGTTCCCGGGGAAGAAGGAACCGATCAGCTCCTGATTGGAGGATCTGACCCTGTCGGAGCATCCGCTGGATCGGCCAGAACCCTGCTGATCGGGGTGACGCTGCCCGAAAGCCCGGTAATGCTGTGGCATCATCTATCGGTCAAATTGGTCTTTAATACCATAAGCACCGCCTCCATGGGGATCATGGGACGAATAAGGGGAAACTGGATGGTACAGCTTGATCCTACGAACAAAAAGCTGATCGATCGGGGGAGCCGGATCATCGCCCACCTGACCGGCCTCCCCTACGATAAGGCGTGTAAAGAGCTTTTCCTCTCTCTTTTATCCCGGGAGCGGCTGAAGGCGGCAGGGGGCGATTCTACCACCTCGCCGGTTGTGGATGCCCTCGACCGGATTCAAGGGGAGGATGCATGAGGATTGTTGTTCCGATTAAGCAGGTGCCGGAAACGGGAAACGTGAAGATGGATCCCGAGACAGGAACTATCATCCGCGAAGGAAATGAAAGCATTGTTAACCCCCTGGATCTCTACGCCGTGGAAGAGGCCCTCCGGCTGAAGGAGAAGCACGGCGGCTCGGTGGCGGTGATTTCCATGGGGCCGGCCTCGGCGGAAAAGGCCCTGAAAGAGGCCATCGCCATGGGATGTGATCAGGCCTGGCTGATCTCGGACCGGAAATTTGCCGGTTCCGATACCTGGGCTACCGCCCATATCCTGGCCTGCGGATTTGGTCACCTGGGGGGGTACGATTTAATTATCGCGGGAGAACGGGCCACCGATGGAGACACCGGGCAGGTCGGACCAAATTTGGCCGCCGCCCTGGATCTTCCCCTGGCCACCTTTGTCCGCCGTATCGATGCCTCCCCTGATCAAGGGCTGATGCGGGTGGAACGTCTCCTTGAGGAAGGGGAGGAGCTTCTTGAGCTGCCCCTTCCCGCCCTTGTTACGGTGGTGAAGGAGATCAACTTTCCCCGGCTCCCCACCCTGCGGGGAAAAAAGAAGGCCCGGAATCTTCAAATTGAAACCCTGAACGCCCAAACTCTGGGGACCGATCCTTCTAAAATCGGTCTCCTCGGCTCTCCCACCCGGGTGGTGAAAATGGAGTCTCCCCGGGTGACCCGTACAGGGACTTTGCTGAAGGTGAAGGATGAGGCATCCCTGCAGGAAGCCGCTTCTGCCCTGATGGCTTTTCTCAAGCAAAAAGGGTTTTTCTCTGAAGGATCCCATGGATAAAAACACCGTCTGGACCCTGGCAGAGACCTTCGACGGCGGGCTCAATCCCGTTTCGCTGGAAATATTAAGCCGGGGGAGGCTGCTGGCGGACACCCTGGGGGTGCCCCTGGTTTCCCTGGTCATGGGTTATAATTTGAAGGCAGAGGAGCTGGCGAGGCTGATTCTTCACGGAGCCGATGTGGTCGCCGTGGTGGACGCCGTTGAACTGGATGGATTTCAGACCGAAACCTACAGCCGGGCTCTGACCGATCTCGTCAGACTCTATGAACCGCAGATCATTTTGGCCGGGGCCACCGTCAACGGACGGACCCTGATGCCCCACGCGGCCATGCGGCTGGGAACGGGCCTGACCGCCGATTGTACCGGCCTTGAGATCGAAGAAGGAACAGGAAATTTACTTCAGACCAGACCCGCCATCGGGGGAAATATTCTGGCCACCATTAAAACACCCCATACCCGGCCCCAGATGGCTACGGTTCGCCCCCGATCCACCCTTCCGCTGCCCCCCGATCCCTCCCGGCAGGGGGTTCTTGAGAAGATTCCTTTTAAAAGTCAGTGGTTTGACCCCCGGGTGAAACGGCTGGGGATCCGCCGGGAGGACAAAGAACAGGTGAACCTCCAGGCCGCCGAGGTGGTGGTGGCGGGAGGACGGGGGTTGAAAAAACGAGACAACTTTAAAGCCCTGGAGGAGCTGGCCGGGCTCCTGGGCGGCTCTGTCGGTGCCTCCCGGGAAGCGGTGGACCGCGGATGGGTCACCTACCCCCACCAGGTGGGGTTGAGCGGAAAAACCGTGGTTCCCTCGCTTTACATGGCCCTGGGAATCTCCGGAGCCATTCAGCATCTGGCGGGAATGAAAACTTCCGATACCATCGTGGCTATCAACTCAGACCCCCAGGCGCCGATCCTTCAGCTCGCCGATTTCGCCATTGTGGGAGATCTTTTTCTGGTTCTTCCCCGGCTGATACAACTTATCAAGGAAGAGCAACTCTCATGAACCGCGACACAAGAAATTATGGAACCGTGAACGAAGCGATAGTAGCAGAACTCGCCGGTATTTGTGGTACGGCGAATGTCATTGTCGATCCTGAGAAGAGGGAAGCCTACAGCCACGATGAAACCCCTGTTGCTGAGTATGGTCACATGCCCGATGTGGTGGTCACACTGACAACCGCCTCCGAGATTGCCGCGGTGCTGAAGCTGGCAAATCGGGAATGCATCCCCGTGACCCCCCGGGGAGCCGGAAGCGGCCTGTCCGGAGGCGCCGTTCCGGTTTACGGAGGGATAGTCCTTTCGGTGGAACGGATGAACCGCATCCTCGAAGTGGATTATGACAACCTGATGATAGTCGTCGAACCGGGGGTGGTGACCAACGAAATCAACGGAATCGTGGGAGAAAAGGGGCTCTTTTTTGCCGGGTACCCCATGAGTCTTGAAACCTGCTTTGTCGGAGGGAATATCGCCGAAAATGCCGGCGGCGGCAAGGCGGTAAAATACGGTGTCACCGGGCAGTACATCATGGGGCTGGAACTGGTCACCCCGGAGGGAGAGATCCTTGAACTGGGGGGTAAAGTCATCAAGGACGTTTCCGGTTATGACCTGAAAAGGCTCATTGTCGGCTCCGAGGGGACCCTGGGGATAGTTACCAAGGCCGTCATAAGGCTTTCTCCCCTGCCCAAGGCGAAAACGGTTCTGCTGGTCCTTTTCCCGAATATCAAAACGGCCATAGCAATGGTACCGAAAATCATGACCGAAGCGGGCATTGTTCCCACCTCGGTTGAGTTCATGGACAAGCTCTCCTTCCAAACCTCCTGCGAGTATTTGAACGAACACCTGCCCTACGGTGAGGCGGAAGCCATGCTTTTAATCGAGGTGGATGAAACATCCCGGGTCCGGGCGGATGAAGATGCGGAGGTTATCGGTGAAATGTGCTTTCAAGGCGGTGCCGATGAGGTGTTTTGGGCGGATAACTATACAACCCAGGAACGGGTGTGGAGCGTCCGGCGCAACATAGCCGAAGCGTTTAAAGTGTACAGCCCTGTTCAGAGCCTGGAGGATATTGTCGTCCCCATCGGAGCCATCACCACCCTGCTGCCGGAAATTGCCCGGCTTTCAGAGAAATATCAATTGCCCCTTCCCACTTACGGTCACGCCGGGGATGGCAACCTTCATACGACCCTGGTAAAGCCCCCCGAGTGGTCCCATGAAAAATGGCTGGAAACGGAAAGGCTGCTTCTGCCGGAACTCTACGACCAGGTGACGCGTCTCGGGGGTAAGTTAAGCGGAGAACACGGTATAGGGAGCAAACGCAGGGTCTATCTCACCGCCAGCCTGAGCAAGGCTGAACTGCTTCTCATGCAGAGGATTAAAGACGCTTTCGATCCAAATGGAATCATGAACCCGGGGAAGATCTTTGATTTTTAGCATATAAATCAAATCACGTATCAGCGGCGTTCATCTCCTGGCGGCGGCCGATGTTTTCGTTTCCATGAAGGAGATCCTCAGGCAGAGCCGGCTCCGGCTAAACCTCAATGGCCCTCCACCGGCCCCGGCGGGTATGGACGGCAAACACAAACCCCCGAAGCAGGAAGTCGGTGCTCATGGCCAGCCAGATTCCTGAAAGGCCCCATCCCAGATAAATCCCCAAAACCCAGGCCAGGGGCAGCCGGATGATGAACCGCGACACGATCATGGTCTTCAAGGTAAAGATGGTATCCCCGGCTCCCTGAAGCCCCCCCCGCAGTACCATGGCGGGGGCCAGGAAAACGGCGAAAACGGCATAGATTTTTAAAGGAAGGGCGGTTCCGGTAATAATGTCCCGGGAAGAGGTAAACAGGCCGGTGAGAAAATGGGGGAACAGGAAGTAGGTCAGAGATATGATTCCCATCACCAGGGCGCAGTAGAAGGTTCCGGTCCACATCATCCTTTCGGCGCCGTCGGGATCCGAGGCGCCCAGATGCTGTCCCGTCAGGGAAGCGGTGGCAATGGCGAAACCGAAGCCGGGCATGAAAGAGAGAGACGCCAGACGCATGACGATGTGGAAAGAAGCCAGGGCCGCACTTCCCAGGGGCGTCACCGCCAGGGCCATCACCAGGAGCTGGCTGAAAGACATGGCAAACCGTTCCAGCATGGAGGGTACGCCGATCTTCAGGATCCGGACAAAATGGGGAAGGCTGATATGGGATTTTTTCGGGGTGAAAAGCCCCGCCGGTGAAATCAGGGAAATTGCCGCGAGCACGGTACAGCCGGCCAGGAAACTGAACCCCGAAGCCAGGGCGGCGCCCCGGATGCCCAGGGCGGGGAATCCTCCCTTCCCGAAGATCAGGACCCAGTCAAGCAGGATATTCATCAGGTTCAGGCCGAACCCCACCAGCATGGGCGTCCGGGTGTCTCCCCGGGCCCTGAAGGAGGCGCTCAGGGCGATGAAACCGAAGATGGCCGGAACAAAGGCAATAAAAATCCAGTAATACTCCCAGGCGGTCTGCGAAAGATCCCCTTCGATCTGCATGAACCGGAAGAGGGCCGGGGCGCCCAGAAGGAGCAGGGGGGTCATCAAACCACCCAGAAGAATCAGAATGACGATGCCTGTGGTCGAAAAGACCGCCGCATTCTTCCTGTCTCCTTCGCCCACCATCCTGGCGATGGTGGCTACCATGCCGGTGCTGAAACCGTCTCCCACGGCGGTGATATTAAAAATAATGATCCCCGTAATCGCCGAAGCGCCCAGGGCCAGAGGCCCCAGCTGCCCGATGAACATGGTATCTATCAGCTGAACCAGGGTCAGGGATATCTGTGTAGCCATGGCCGGCAATGCCAGCCGCAGTAACGTCAGGGAGTCGCTTTTTCTTCGGGTGCTCAAGTACATGGGGAAAGTTTAGTTCGATGAAGCGATTGTGTATACCGGCAGGGTCTAAGCTTCCCGGACAAATGATTAAAATCTCCGGTTTTTCTCAAAATCTGCAGAAATGTCTTGATAAAAAAGACTATAGGAAATAATATAGAAAGCGAAAAGAAAGCATAAAGAAACCAAAAGAGGTATTTATGATAAGCCTGAATGACAGGGAAAGAAAGATTCTTGATCTTCTGGTTCAGGAAAGCCAGCTTTCGGTGGCGGAGATCAGCGAACGGCTTCAGGTTTCCAAGGTAACCATCCGCAGCGATTTTGCCGGGCTCACCGAAAAGGGGGTTCTGGTAAAAACCCGGGGAGGAGCGGTTCCCGCCTTCCATCCGGAGATTCTGGAGCGTCAGAGAAACATGCCCGACGAAAAATTCCGCATCGCCCGGGAGGCCGCTTCCCTGGTGGAGGACGGGGACACCCTGATGATCGTGGCGGGAACCACCACGGCCCTGACCGCCCGGTTTCTGCTGGGTAAAAGGGACATCCGGGTGGTAACCAATTCAACCCTTCTTCTGCCTTACGGGAGGATCAATCCTTCCCTCCACCTGACCCTGGTGGGAGGAGAGTTCCGGCCCCAGGCTGAAGCGATGGTGGGTCCCCAGACCCTCAGTCAGCTGGAGCAGTATCACGTAAAAACCGCCTTCATCGGAACCGAAGGGTTCTCCCTGGAGGGGGGGATGACCACCCAGCTGGTGGAGAACGCCGAGACCATCCGGAAGATGGTGACCCTGGCGGATCAGGTGGTGCTTCTGGCGGACTCATCCAAATACGACCGTCTGGGATTTGTAAAAATCCTTCCCCTGGAGGTGGCGGACCTCATCATCACCGATTCAAACCTTCCGGGGGGTATCCGGCAGGCCCTGGAGGAACAGGGACTCAAGCTCAGAATCGTCTGAGAATTTACCAGGAAAATAACGACCGAGGAGAGAATAAGAATGGCAGTACCGGTAGTGATGCCGAAACAGGGCAACAGTGTGGAATCCTGCGTGATAATCGGCTGGAACAAGAAAGAGGGGGATCCGGTTTCTCCGGGGGACGTCCTCTGTGAGGCCGAAACCGATAAAGCCGTCATCGAGGTGGAAGCGGGGGCCGAAGGGATTCTTTTGAAGACCTTCTTTCAGGTGGATGACGATGTGCCCGTCCAGACGGTCATCGCGGTTATCGGAGAGGCGGGAGAGGATGTCAGCGGGTTTGACCCGGGTACGGCTCCGGCCGACGCCGCCGGTGCTGCTGAAGCCGGCCCTTCGGAGGAAACTGTCTCTCCTCCGTCCCCGTCAACATTAGCCCCGTCAGAGCCGGCCCTTTCAGAGCCGGCCCTTTCAGCGCCGAACCCGGCTCCCGGAGCCTCCGCCGGGGACGCCGGTCCTGTTTCACCCCGGGCCCGGAATATCGCGGCGGCGGCGGGGCTGGATACGGCGGGTTTGACCGGCACCGGGCCGGGGGGCCGTATCATTGAAAGAGATGTGAAAGCCGCGCTGTCGGACCGGGAGCCCCTGACCCCCGCGGCGGTGGAACAGATGATAAGCCGGGGTCTGTCCGCCCCTGCCCAGGGAACAGGGCTCGGAGGCCGGGTCACCACGGCGGATCTTATATCCTCCGGTTCCCCTGCGGCGGCGGTTAACGCGGGTGGTGCCGCCTCTGTCACGGCGGCGGCCCCTCTGGAGTTTCCCGGTCCCCTGGAAGAGGTGGCGGTCAAGGGGGTCCGCAAGGTGGTGGCCGCCCGGATGAAGGAGTCCCTGGCGGTAACCGCCCAGCTGACCAACTCCGCCAGCGGCGATGCCTCGGCCCTTCTGGCCTACCGGAAAAAGCTCAAAGCCGGCCCGGATGAGCGGGGGCTGAAGGATATTTCCCTGAACGACATGCTTCTCTACCTGGTTTCCCGGGTGCTGCTGAATCATCCGGTGCTCAACGCCCACTGGACCGGCAGCACCATGAAGTTCTTTTCCCATGTACATCTGGGCTTCGCCGTGGATACTCCCCGGGGCCTCCTGGTCCCGGTCATCCGGAACGCCCAGGCCTTGACTTTGGCGGGGATTTCCCGGGAGGCCCGGCGGCTGGCCGAAGCGTGCCGGGAGGGAAAAGCGGGAACCGAAGAACTTTCGGGAGCCACCTTTACGGTATCCAACCTTGGCGCTTTCGGAATTGAGAGCTTTACTCCCATTATCAACCCCCCGGAAGTGGGGATTCTGGGGGTTTGCGCCACCCAGCTCAAGCCGGTTGAGAAGGATGGCGAGGTGGTATTCCGCCCCTTCATGGGTCTCTCCCTGACCTACGACCACCAGATGGTGGACGGGGTGCCCGCCTCCCGGTTCCTGGCGGATCTGCGGAACGCCATGGAAAAATTTGAACTCTATCTGGCCGGCTGAAGGGCCCCAGGCAGGAAGGAGGAAACAGGGCATGTATGATCTGATAGTTATCGGCGCCGGTCCCGGCGGATATATTGCCGCCGAAAGGGCCGGAGCCCTGGGCAAAAAGGTGCTTTTGATAGAAAAGGAGCATCTGGGAGGAGTGTGCACCAACTGGGGCTGTATCCCCACCAAGAGTCTTCTCAATTCCGCCAAGCATCTGGTGTATGGAAAGGAAGCCAGTCAGTTCGGCGTTCATTTTGACAATCCCGTCTTCAATTTTGCCGAGGCCATGGCCTGGAAGGACGGGACCGTGGAAACCCTGCGCAAGGGTATCGCCTTTCTGATGAAGCAGCACAAGGTGGAGGTGGTTTTCGGCGAGGCCACCTTCCCCGGCGGAAAAACCGTTGTGGTGGAGGGAAAGTCTTACCAGGGGGCGAACCTTCTCCTGGCCACGGGCTCTTCCGCCTTCATTCCCCCCATCCCCGGGGCCGACGCTCCCGGGGTGCTGACCAACCGGGAAATTCTATCCCTGGAGTCGCTGCCCCGGACCCTGGCGGTGATCGGCGGCGGGGTCATCGGTGTGGAGTTCGCCTCGTTTTTCTCCAGCGTGGGGGTGGATGTCCATGTGGTGGAAATGATGGAGGAAATCTGTCCCATGATGGATGCCCAGGTTGCCTCGACCCTGCGGAAGGAGATGTCGGGAGTAACCTTTCATCTGGGAGCCCGGGTGGAAATGGTGGGGACCGACTCTGTGACTTATTCCCGGGAGGGTCGGCAGACGGTGATCGAGGCCGATGCGATTCTCATGTCCGTGGGCCGTAAGGCCAATACCGCCGGGCTGGAAGCCCTGGGTCTTGATGTGGAACGCCGGGGAATCCGGGTGGATGAAAAGATGCGCACCAATGTACCGGGAATCTGGGCGGTGGGTGATGTGACCGGCCAGTCCCTGCTGGCCCATTCGGCCAGCAGGATGGGTGAAGTGGCGGTGGCCAACATGTTCGGCGCCGGTGACAGGATGCGGTATCATGCCGTGCCCTGGGCGGTTTACACCCTCCCCGAAGCGGCGGGCTGCGGACTCACTGAAAAGGAGGCCCTGGGCCGGGGGTACAAGGTGAAAACCGCCTCGGTTCCCATGAGGGTGAACGGCCGGTTTCTGGCGGAACACGGCAGGGCCGCGGGGTTCTGCAAGGTTATTGCCGATGGAGATACGGATCTTCTCCTGGGGATCCATCTGATAGGGGCCGTTTCCTCGGAGATCATCGGGACCGCCGCCGCCTTCATGGAGGCACAGCTGCGGATCAAGGATATAAAGGAAATCATTTTCCCTCACCCTTCGGTGTCGGAAATCATCAAAGATACCTGCTGGGGCCTTTAGGGTTCCGGCGGGCCAAGTCAGTAAATCAGAGTTTATCAGGGAAGGAAGAAAATGCCGAAGATACTTGAAATCAATCCGGAAGAAGTTCGCAGGGCGGACCGCATCAAAATCAAGGACATCCCCGTAAATCAGTACAAGAGTGATATCAAGGCTGAACTCAAGGTTCACGGAAAAGAGGGGCTCAAGAAAATCTACCACGACATGGTGATGATTCGTGAGTTCGAATCCATGCTGGAATCGATCAAGAAAGAGGGGAGCTATCAGGGGATGGCCTACAACCACAAGGGGCCGGCCCACCTTTCCATCGGTCAGGAATCCGCCGCGGTAGGACAGGCGGCGGTTCTGGGTGTGGAGGATTTTATCTTCGGTTCCCACCGGAGCCACGGTGAGATTCTGGCCAAGTGCTTTTCGGCCATTCACCGGTCCGATGAGGCGTTCCTCACCAGAACCATGGAAGAATTCATGGGGGGTGATACCCTTGAAGTGGTTCAGAAACATAATCCCGGGAAAGGTGTGAAGGATCTGGCGGAGAATTTCATCCTCTACGGCGCCCTGGCGGAAATTTTTGCCCGGGTTCAGGGGTTTAACCGGGGCCTGGGCGGTTCCATGCACACCTTCTTCGCTCCCTTCGGCAGCTATCCCAACAACGCCATCGTGGGGGGATCGGGGGACATCAGTGTGGGGGCGGCCCTGTTCAAGAGGGTCAACCGTAAACCGGGCATCGTGATCGGCAATATCGGGGACGCTTCCCTGGCCTGCGGTCCCGTCTGGGAAGGAATGATGCTGGCCGCCATGGATCAGTACCGGACCCTCTGGGACAAGGAAATAGGCGGGAACCCCCCCATCATGATTAATGTGTTCAACAACTTCTACGGCATGGGGGGACAGACCGCCGGCGAAACCATGGGTTACGGTATGGCCGCCCGGATGGGTGCGGGGGTGAATCCTGAAAACATGCATTCCGAGCGGGTGGACGGATTCAATCCCCTGGCGGTGGCCGACGCGGTGAGCCGGAAGAAGGAGATCCTCCTGGCCGGCCAGGGTCCGGTCCTGCTGGACACCATCACCTACCGGCTCAGCGGCCATTCTCCCTCGGACGCCTCGAGTTACCGGACCAAGGAAGAGATCGAGGCGTTCCGCAGCAGGGACTGCATCGTGGGTTATGGGGATTATCTTAAAGCCAACGGAATTCTCACCGATGACGAGATGGCGGCGGAGAAGGAAGGGGCGGTGGCGAAAATAGCCGCCACCATGAAGATGGCCATCGACGATGCCGTCTCTCCCCATACCGGGGCGGCCTTCATCGAATCGGTCATGTTTTCCAACGAAAAGGTGGAAAAATTCGATGACCGGGCCCCGGAACTCCTGGAGAAGGGGGAAGACAACGAGCGGGTCAAGTCTCTGGCCCGAAAGAGCCGCTACGCCTTCGATGAGAGCGGCAAGAGGCTTCCCGCCGCCAAACTCTACGTCTATAGGGACGCCCTGTTTGAGGCGGTGCTTCACCGGTTCTCCGTGGACCCCACCCTGGTGGCCTACGGGGAAGACGTGCGGGACTGGGGCGGCGCCTTCGCGGTGTACCGGGGACTCACGGAAATCCTTCCCTACCATCGGTTCTTTAATTCCCCCATCTCCGAGGCGTCCATCGTGGGGTCCGCCGTGGGTTATGCCATGTCCGGCGGCCGGGCCCTGGTGGAACTGATGTACTGCGATTTTCTGGGAAGGGCGGGAGACGAGATTTTCAATCAGATGCCCAAATGGCAGGCCATGTCGGGAGGGGAACTGAAAATGCCCCTGGTTCTGCGGGTTTCGGTGGGCAGCAAGTACGGCGCCCAGCATTCCCAGGACTGGTCGGCATTAACCGCCCACATTCCGGGGCTTAAGGTGATGTTCCCCGCCACTCCCCATGACGCCAAGGGAATGCTCAACCTGGCCCTGGCGGGAACCGATCCGGTGGTGTTCTTCGAGAGCCAGAAACTCTATGGCATCGGTGAAGAATTCGAGAAGGGGGGCGTCCCCGAGGGGTACTACGAAACCCCCGAAGGGGAACCGGCGGTAAGACGTCAGGGTTCCGACCTGACCATCATCACCGTGGGTGCCACCCTCTACGAAGGAATCAAGGCGGCGGATCTTCTCAAGGAAACCCACGGCCTCTCCGCCGAGGTAATCGACCTGAGATTTTTAAATCCCCTGAATTACGATGTGATCATCGAATCGGTGAAGAAAACCGGCAAGGTGATTCTGGCCTCCGACGCCAGCGAGCGGGGATCCTTCCTCCACAACGTGGCTTCACGGATTTCCTCCCTGGCCTTTGACTACCTGGATGCGCCCCCCGCGGTGGTGGGTTCCAGGAACTGGATAACCCCGCCGGCGGAGATGGAGGAACTGTTTTTCCCCGCCGCTTCGTGGATCATCGATGCGGTGCATGAACAGATCCTTCCCCTGCCGGGCCGGGAAGTAAAGTCCAACCAGACGGCGGGGGAGATCCTCCGGCAGAACAGGAGGGGGGTTTGACCGTGAAGGATTATGGGGAGGGGCTCTCCAGCCCCGACAGATCCCGGAGGCTGGCCGCCGTCAGGGCGGCCGGGGAGGCGGCGGCCCGGGGTGAAATCGAGGCAGCCACCGGCGGGGAGGTGAATAATCACATCCATACCACCTACTCCTTCAGCCCCTACTCACCCTCCCATGCGGCCTTCATGGCCTGGACTTCGGGGCTGGCCGCCGCGGGGAGTATCGACCATGACAGCATTTCGGCGGCGGAAGAAATGACCCAGGCCTGTGCGGCCCTGGGAATAGGCTCCACCGTAGGTACCGAACTCAGGGTGAATTTTTCCGGGACTCCCCTGGAGGGGCGGAAATTCAATAATCCCGACACGGAAAACAACGCCTACATCGTCATCCACGGGGTTCCCCATCAGAAGATAGGGGAGGTGAAAAAATTTCTGGAGCCCATAAACCGGGCCCGGAACCTGCGGAACCGGAAAGAGGTGGAAACCCTCAACATGCTCCTGGCCGGCACGGGGGTGGAGGTACTGGATTTTGACCGGGATGTGGTTTCCCTTTCCCAGGCCCGCGATGGGGGAAGTATCACCGAAAGGCACATCCTCTATGCCCTCTGTGCCAAAATTCTGGAAAAGACGAGGAAGGGCGCCGTGCTGGTTGAATTTGTAGAGCAAAATCTGGGGCTGGGGTTAACGGAAAAACTGAGAAGTCTGCTTCTCGACGAATCCAACCCCCACTATATCTATGATCTTCTGGGAGTTTTGAAAGGCGGCTTTGTCCCCCGTTTTTTCATCCAGCCCGACGAAACCGAATGTGTATCTGTCTTCGAAGCGGTGGATTTTGCCAATTCCATCGGGGCCATTCCCGCCTACTCCTACCTGGGGGACGTGGAAGAGAGCCCCACGGGGGACAAGAAGGCCGAACGGTTTGAGGACGCTTTTCTGGAGGATCTTTTTCCCTTGGTCAAGGAAATCGGTTTTAAGGCGGTGGCCTACATGCCGCCCCGGAACACCCCGGAACAGCTTGCCCGGGTTAAGAATCTCTGTGGCCGGTACGATTTTATGGAGATCAGCGGGGTGGATATCAACTCTTCCCGGCAGAGCTTCAACTGTCCCGAGCTTCTCTTTCCTGAGTACGCCCACCTTATAGATAACACCTGGGCCCTGATAGCCCATGAACATCTGGCATCGAGGGATATCCGGTATGCTCTCTTCAGCCCGGATAATCCGCTGTCGGGTAAAACCCTTTCCGAAAGGATCCGGCGGTACAGCCGGGTGGGCAGGGAAACCGACTGGCATCATCCCGAATCGATATTTGAAAAAATCGAATTCCTGGAGGGAAAATGAAGAACTTTAAAATCGGGGATATCGCTCCCGTACTGCGCGGTTTGACCTTTGACGGTCAGAAGGGCTGTTTTGTGGGTTTTGAACCGGATGTTTTTCCCGATGGTCCCGGGGTGATGGTTTTTGCGGGAGATACTGAAGAACCGGAAGCCATGATCAGCGAATTTGGGTCTTACACCCAGAAAAACGGCGGCTATCCCGGTGTTGTGAGTTTCCCGGGAACGGGAAGCTTCCTTCTGGGCCGCACCCCCGAAGAAGCTTTGGGGCAGAAATCCCGGGCATCCCTTCTTCCTGTCAATCCGGGGTCCTCTCTCAGGGCCGATACGGTGCGGGGCAAGATCGCGGCGGTCACCGGAGGGGCCCAGGGGTTTGGAGCGGGCATTGTTCGCAGCCTGGTCCGGGAAGGAGCCTTTGTCTTTATCGCCGATATGAACCAGCCGGGAGCTGAAGCCCTGGCGGAGAAGCTGAACACCGAGGCGGGCCGGCGGGTGGCCGGGGCTGTGGCGGTTGATGTGACCCGGGAAGAATCGGTGGAGGCCATGATGGAAACCATTCTGGTCCAAACCGGCGGTCTGGATCTGTTTGTGAATAATGCGGGAATCGTCAAATCCGGCAGTGTGAAGGAACAGGGAGCGGAGGACTTCGGGCTGGTTACAGCCGTCAACTATACCGGTTACTTCCTCTGTACCAAATACGCTTCCCGGATTATGGCCGCCCAAAACAAAGCCGCCGGGGGACGGTACTTCACCGATGTGATTCAGATAAACTCCAAATCGGGGCTGACGGGGTCCAATCGGAACGGGGCGTACGCGGGAAGCAAATTTGGCGGTATCGGCCTTACCCAGAGTTTTGCCCTGGAACTGGTGGAAGATAACATCAAGGTTAATTCTATCTGCCCGGGAAACTTTTTTGACGGCCCCCTCTGGTCCGATCCGGACCGGGGCCTCTTCGTCCAGTACCTGAACAGCGGCAAGGTTCCGGGGGCGAAATCCATCGCCGATGTGAAAGCATTTTATGAATCCAAGGTTCCCATGGGCCGCGGCTGCCTGGAGGAGGATGTGGTTCGGGCCATCCTCTACGTGGTGGAACAGAAATATGAAACCGGCCAGGCCATTCCCGTCACCGGCGGGCAGGTCATGCTCAGCTGACCTGGGCGCCATTCAGTTCAGGAGGAGGAATGATGCAAAAACATATAGCCGTGGATCTGGGCGCTTCCACCGGGCGGGTCATCGTGGGGGATCTCTCGTCACTGGATATTATTTCCCGTTTTCCCAGCAAAGCCGTAAGAATCAAGGACAGCCTTTACTGGGACATTCTTGGGATTTACGCTGAAATCAAGGCCGGTTTGAAGGAAGCCTTCAGAAAATACGGAGACGAGATAACCAGCATCGGGATCGATACCTGGGGTGTGGATTATGCCCTGCTGGATAAAAACGGTGACCTCCTGGGAAACCCCTATCACTACCGGGATGATCGGACCAGCGGGGCCATGGATGAAGTTTTCAACCTCATATCCGGTGAAGAGATTTACCAGGAAACGGGTATCCAGTTCCTGCCGTTCAACACAATTTTTCAGCTGTATGCGGCGGCCAAACAGGCTCCGGAGGTGCTGGGGGCGGCGAGGCATTATCTTTCCATTCCGGATCTTCTGAACTACTGGCTGACCGGCGAAATGCGGAATGAGTATTCCCATTTTACCACCACCCAGCTGTACAACCCCCGGACAAAGGCAAGATCCGTCCCGATTTTAAAGGCCCTGGGGGTTGATCCTGACATTTTTTGCGAGATCGCCCCCTCCGGCACCGTCCTGGGGCCGCTGTTGCCTTCGGTGGCAGAAGAACTGGGGGCCGGTCCGGAGGTTCAGGTGATTCTTCCCGGCTGTCATGACACGGCCTCGGCGGTGGCTGCGGTTCCCACCCTGGGGGAGAAAACCTACGCCTATTTAAGTTCCGGTACCTGGTCCCTCCTGGGAATCGAATCGGATCGGCCGATCATCAGCGCCGAGAGCTACGGAGGAAATTTTACCAATGAAGGATCGGTGACGGGGGGCTTTCGGTTTTTAAAAAACATCATGGGTTTGTGGATCATCCAGGAATGCAAAGCCTCCTGGGATCAAACGGAAGAAAAGCTGGAATGGCCACAGATTATTCAGGCCGCCGAGAAGGCTGAGGACCGGGGGTTCCGGATCGATGTGGATGATCTTCTTTTCCTGGGGTCCAGTCTCACCAGCGGCCCTATGCCCGGGAGGATCAGGGAGTATCTGCGTGCCCGAGACCTGCCGCTTCCAGAAACGGTGGGCGAGATGGCCCTGTGTGTGTTCAAAAGTCTGGCAGAAACCTATGCCCGGGTGTTGGGGCAACTGGAAGCCGCGGCGGGCCTAGCTCTGGAGGAGCTGTATATCATCGGTGGGGGATGCCAGAATGATTATCTGTGCCGGCTTACGGCTCAGGCGGTGGGGCGCCCGGTTTTTGCCGGCCCCGCCGAGGCAACCGCCCTGGGTAATATCCTGGTTCAGGCCGTGGCCCGGGGAGAGGTAAAAGATCTCCGGGAAGGCCGGGGTCTGATAGCGGAAAATTTCGAGATTATCACGTATGAAAGAGGAGAAAACAATGAAAGCAGCGGTTATTAAGAGTCCCGGTGTGATAAAAGTTGAGGAAGTGGAGAAACCCGTGCCCGGCGAGGGAGAGGTTCTTCTGAAGGTCAAGGCCTGTGCCATCTGCGGTACCGACCAGAGGGTGCTGGCGGGTACCAAGGCTGTTGATGTGGATATCGTGGGCCATGAGATTTCCGGCACCGTGGAAGCCCTGGGCCACGGTGTTAAGGGGATAGAGACAGGCAAAAGGTATATTGTACAGACCGTCATCGGCTGCGGGGAATGCGCCGCCTGCAGGCGGGAAGAGCACAACCTGTGTGAGAAGGGATTTACCGCCATGGGTTATCAGTATAAAGGCGGATTTGCCGAGTACATGGTGATGCCCAAGGTGGCGGTGGATCAGGGATGTCTGATTCCGATTCCCGATTCTCTGTCCGATGTCGAGGCAACTCTCATTGAGCCCCTGAGCTGCTGTGTCAACGGGATGAAGTATCTGCCCCTGGCGGATCTGGACCATGTGGTCATCTTCGGGGGAGGAATCATCGGGGTGATGAATGGGCTGGTCTGCCGGGCCGGCGGCGCGAAAGAGATAACCATCATGGATGTTTCCCAAGAGCGCCTGGACATGCTGAGGGATGAAATAAAGCTTCCCTTCGACAATTTTATTAACAGCAAGACCGTCGACCCGGTTCAATGGGCAAGAGAAGCAACCGGGGGAAGAGGTGTCGACGCCGTTGTAGTGGCCGCCTCGGTCAAGCCTCTGGTGGCGGTGGGCTTGAAAATGCTGGGCAAGGGAGGGCATCTGTCCATCTTCGCGGGCATGCCCAAACCGGACTCAGAATTTCCCATCGATCTGAATATCATCCACTATGGCGAGATCAATGTTCACGGGGCCAATTCTTCCGCCCGGGCGGAGTATCTGGAAGCCCGGGACCTGATAGTTACAGGTAAAATCGATGCAAAACCCCTCATCACCCACCGCTTTTCCCTGGATGATTTCAACGAGGGTGTGGCCGTCCAGGCGGACCCTGCGGCGGGGGGACTGAAGATTGTCATTATTCCGGAACAGGAAAGGGTGGTACAGAATGCCTAATAACAGCGAGCAGGTTTACCGCTGGGCCAGGGAACAGTATGCCGCCCTGGGGGTGGATACCGAGAAAGCCCTGGAAATACTGAAAACCATTCCCCTGTCGGTTCACTGCTGGCAGGGGGACGATGTGGGCGGCTTTGAGACCCCCGATGCGGTGCTCAGCGGAGGGGGAATTCAGGTCACGGGAAACTATCCTGGAAAGGCCCGGTCCCCTGAAGAATTGAGAAAGGACCTGGATGAAGTTTACCGCCTGGTCCCGGGGAATCACCGATTGAATCTCCACGCCATATACGGTGAGTTCGGGGGAAAGAAGGTAGACCGCGATCAGATTGAAGCGGACCATTTCCGGGGATGGATGGATTGGTCCCGGGAAAATCGTATTCCCCTCGATTTTAACGGTACCTTTTTCTCTCATCCCCGGGCGGCGGATGGTTTCACCCTTTCGAGCAAGGACAGGGGAATCCGGGATTTCTGGATCGAACACGCCAAAAGGGCACGGGCTATTGCCTCCGAATTCGGTAAAAATCAGGGAAAAGCTTCCATCGAAAATGTCTGGATCCCCGACGGTCACAAAGACCTTCCTGTGGACAGAATGGGGCATCGGGCTCTGCTCAAGGAATCTCTGGATGAGATATTTTCCGTCTTCTATCCGGACTCGGAGGTAAAGGATGCGGTGGAAACCAAGCTCTTTGGAATCGGAAGCGAAGCCTATGTGGTGGGCTCCCATGAGTTCTACATGGGATACGCCCTGAAAAACAACAAAATGGTCTGCCTGGATATGGGGCACTTTCACCCCACCGAACTGATTGCCGACAAGATCTCATCGGTTCTGCTTTTCTTTGACGAGATGCTTCTCCATGTGAGCCGGCCCATGCGCTGGGATTCCGATCATACGGTGATCCTGAATGACGACATCACCGCCCTGACCCAGGAGATCATCCGCTCCGGAAGGGTGGAGGACATCCACATCGGGCTGGATTTTTTTGACGGCACCATCAACCGCCTCGGTGCCTGGACCACCGGAGCCCGGGCGGTGCAGAAGGGCCTCCTGGCGGCGCTCCTGGACCCCCGGGAGACTCTGGTGCGGTTTGAGGCGGAAGGAAATTTCTACGGAAGGCTGGCCCTGCAGGAGCGACTGAAAACCATGCCCCTCGGGGTGGTCTGGGAGCATTTCTGCGCCCTGAACGATGCCCCCGGCGAGGAAGAAGTTTTTTCCCGGGTCGTGGAATACGAGAAAAAGATTCTCTCCGGAAGGCATAATCATGGATGAACTTGACGTTCTGATCGAAATGTCCCGTTTATTCGGCTCCGACCCCGAATACCTTCTGGCTGGGGGGGGGAATACGTCCCTGAAGAAGGATGACAGTCTTTACGTCAAGGCTTCAGGAACGGCTCTGTCCGACATTACCGAGAGTGGTTTTGTGGTCATGGATCTGGTGTCCCTGGAGAAAATCTGGGACAAAGACTACCCCGAAGAATCCCGGGCCCGGGAGGCGGAAATTTTATCCGATATGATGGCGTCCCGCAGGCCCGGCGAAACCGCCCGGCCCAGTGTGGAAGCCCTTCTCCACTCCCTGATCCGGGGGAAATATGTGATTCATACCCATCCGGCCCTGATAAACGGGATGACCTGCGGGAGAGACGGGGAAACGGCGGCGAAGGAACTCTTCGGTGATGACGCCCTCTGGGTGCCCCTGGTGGAACCGGGATATATTCTGGCCAGGGAAATCAGGGGACGGTTGTCCGCTCACCAGGACAGGACGGGAACCTACCCTGGAATGATCTTTCTCCAGAATCATGGCCTTTTTGTCGCAGGAAACAGCAGGGAAGAGATCCTGGAAATCCATAACAGGATCCGCGAAAAAATCGCTTCACGGGTTAACAGAAAACCGATGGAAAACCACGGGCCGGTTGATACCGTCCTGTTGCAGGAAGTCCGGGAAGCGGCGGGAAAATGCCTTGGCCAGCCACAGTATGTCAAGGGAGTGACCGGAACAGATTTGGCCGCCTGCGCCGTCGATGACCGGGCCTTTGAGCCCCTCAGGCTGCCCTTCAATCCCGATCAGATCGTCTATGCCGGTCCCGGTCCCATGCGGCTCGATTCTCTGTCAGATTTTTCAGATGCCCTGGCTCTTTATCGGGATCGTTGGAACCGGCCGCCCGGCTCTTTTCTGCTTAAAGATGTCGGAGCCTTCGGCCTGGGGGAAACGGAAAAGAAAGCCGAGGCCGCCTTGCTGCTCCTTCTTGACTCGGTCAAGATTGCGGTCTATGCCGAATCCTTTGGAGGAGCCCTTCCGATGACAGAGGAACTGATAATATTTATCCGTGACTGGGAGGTGGAAAGCTACCGGGCTAAGGTGTCTCAATAACTGAAGCTGTCCGGGGGGGCTTGAAAACTGTTCTGGCCCGGGCCGCCCCCGGATGTTCTTGTGAAACGCCTTGTATGCTGGTACTATCTTCTGAATGAAACTGCGATATCAACTGCTGTTACTCATGGTCCTCTACGCTGCCGGGATCGGGATGGTAACAGGTTTGTCTTTTTTTGGATGGCGGCAGACAAGGATGATTTACGATTCCATCAGCCTGGGAGAGGAACTGCAGTTAAAGTCAAAGAACATCCAGAGTTTGATGAAGGATATTGTCTTCGATCTCTTTGCCCCGCGGATCTATGGTCAACTCAGGACCCTGACTTACTCTCCCCGGTCCGCGGTCACCATGAAACAATGGATGCAGGCGGTTCTGGAGTACGAAAAAACCTTCAAGCGGTTCATGGCCCTGGATTTTTTTTCCCACAGTCGTGATGCCCTAATCAGGGATCAATACCTGACGGCCCTGACCATGAACGACCGGGCCATGAGAATGCTTTCCCGGATGGAAGAAATTCTGGTCCTTCTTCAGGATGAATATCGTTCTTCGGAAAATCTTTATAACACCATGCAGAAGAATGAATCCCTCATACCCTTTTTTGACGAATTCCAGGCCACTTCTTTTTATTTTACCAACAGCTTTGAGGGTTTCATGGATTATTTTACCCGGACCCTGAATGAGGCGGCCCGGGAACTCAGGGTAAGGATCTATCTGGTTTTTATTTTTACCGTCTCTTTTATCCTGGTTCTCTACCTTTTGATCACCTTTTTCTTCGCCCGGCGCATCACCTCCCGGCTGGTTCATATTGAACAAACCTTTCAAAGAATATCGTATGGGGATTTTTCCGTCAGGATGTCCATTCAAGGCCGGGATGAGTTCGGTGAACTTGCCCGCCGGTTCAATCTTCTTATTGCCGATCTGAAAACCAACGTAGACAGCATATTGAATCTAACCCGGGATATTACTTCCTGGATCTCCGAAAAGGCTACCCTTTCCGAGTTGATCGCCCTCATCTGCCGGGTGGTGGTTCAGGATACATCGGCGGATACGGCGGTATTTCTGAAAGCCGAAAACGACATGATCCCGACGGCGGGGCATTTGGAGGGGGTCCCCGTGTCTGAAGAAGAACTCGATAGTCTTTCCCGGTTTCTCTCCCTTCGGGTGATCCGTTCGGGGAGCTACCTGTGCATCAAGGATAGTTCCGGGATGATAGAATTCACCTCCATCACTTCATTAATTATTGTTCCCTTGATTGTGGACGGCCGAACCTTCGGATTCCTGGCTTCCCTGAAAACCACTCCCGGTGATGGGTTTTCTGATCTGGGGGTTACAAGGTTTGCCACCTTTGCCGACTATATTGCCCTGACCATCGACAATTTCTTCAAGTACAATGAACTTCTGGAAAAAAGGGAAGCCCAGTACCAGGCCCTCCAGGCCCAGCTTCAGCCTCACTTCATCTACAACGTACTCAAAGGTTTTGTAGGGCTGAACCGTAAAGAAGACCGGAACAATCTTGAAAAGGCCATTCTCTCCTTGAAAGACATGCTCCGTTATATCCAGGATAATACGAAACTGGTTTCTTTGGAGGAGGAGTGTCTGTTCCTGGAGAAATACTGCGGCCTGCAGAAAATCCGCTTTTCCGACAGGTTCAATTACAAGATTGATCTGGATGAGGACGCCCGGTTTCTCCAGATCCCCCGGCTCCTTCTTCAGCCCCTGGTCGAAAATGCCATCATCCACGGTATTGAACCCCTGGAGAAGCCTGGGTACCTCGAGATCACCTGTAAGGCCGTCCGCCGCCGGGGCCGGCTGGGGGCGGACATCTGTATCCGCGATGACGGCCTGGGGTTTGATCCGGAGGCTCTGGGAACGAATGAAAACATCGGATTGAGGAACTTTCGCCAGCGGATGGCCATAGCCTTCCCCGAAGGGACTTTTACCCTGAAGAGCCGTCCCAACGAAGGGACCCGCGTGGAAATCAGCCTGTGAAAATTCTCATTGCCGATGATGAAGAGCTTGCCCGGTACAGTATACGCAATGTACTGGAAGAACTGTTTGCCCAAAAACCGGCATTTCTGGAACATGAAGAGACCTTGGAGATTTTCGAGGTGGCCATGGGCTCTCTCATGGAAAAGGTTGTCTCTGATTTTCAACCCGACCTGGGATTTGTTGATATCCGGATGCCCGGTCTCTCCGGGCTGGACGCCATGGACAAGATAAACCAAGTCAGGCCGGGTATAAAGTGGATTGTCCTGTCAGGTTTTTCTGATTTTGAATATGCCCGGCGGTCCTTGACCCTGGGGGTTCTCGAGTACCTGGTGAAACCGGTGGATCCCGCAGATGTCAGCCGGGTCCTCGCCAGAGCCCTGGTAGAACTCAATAAAGACTGGGAGAGGAACTGCCGGGATTTCGAGCAGAAGGCCGCGGGAATCCTGAACAATCTGTCATCCCCTGAATTTGATCCCTTTTTCCAGGATAGTAAGCTTTACAGCGGCCTCCTTCTTTCGATTGACGGTCCGGAAGAAAGGAACAAGGCCGAGTTTCTTTGGGAATTCTCCCGGTTCATCCGGAACTCCTGGGAGAGCCGTGACAGGGCGCACCTTTACGGCCTGGTGGCCCTGGAAGGGGGAAACCCCGCGGTTCTTGGCGCCGGCCCGGCGCCAGCCCTTGCCCTTGAGGAAGACATCCGATTGATCGAACAGTGGAACCTTGATAATCATGAAACCGGTTATTCCCTGAAGTACCAGGCCATTCAAGAATTCTCGGGTTTCCATGAGATGGAGAAGGAAATGAACCAGGCGGCGTTTGCCGATTCCCTGGGTGGCAAAATTAAATTTTTCTGCCAGGACCTTCAGAAGGAAGGGGTCCCCCTGCTGGTACGAAAGGCCCGGGAATACGGAGAAAGCCACTGCACCGAGGCCGTCGGGGTGGCCCAGGCGGCGGCTTTCCTGGGGGTTACTCCCAACTACCTCAGCAGCTGTTTCAACAGGAGTATGGGGATGACCTTTACCCGATATATCACCGACCTGCGGCTCTCCCGGTCCAAAGAGCTGCTGGCCCTGCCGGGAACCACGGTCAAAGAGGTGGCCGCCTCGCTGGGCTACCAGAGCAGCCGCCATTTTGCCCGCCTTTTCCGCGAATATTATGGGTGCTCCCCCTCGGAGTATCTTCAAAATCTCTGAACTGCCCTTCGATCGTAGTTATTAATCCTTTATCATAGTTTCCGGTCCTAACGCATTTCTAACAGTCGGTGATAGAATTGATTAAGAATCCAAAAGAAAAGGAGATGATGATGAAAAAAATTCTCATCGCGATGCTGTTCGTTAGTCTGTTGAGTATTCCGCTGGTATTTGCCGGCGGTGCCAAGGAAGAAACCCAAAAGGATCTTCAGCTGGTGCTTCTGGTCAAGAGTCTGGGAAATGGTTTTTTTGAAGCCGTTGCCGACGGAGGGGAAGAAGCCGCCGCTGAAATCGGGGGCGTGAAATCAATCTACATGGGACCCAGTACCGCCACCGCCGAAGGTCAGATTGAAATTATTGAAACCCTCATAGCCCAGCGGGTTGATGGTATTGCTATTTCCGCCAATGACCGGGACGCCTTGGTTCCGGTGACCAAAAAAGCCATGGCCGCGGGAATCAAGGTGATTTCCTTTGACTCCGGCGTCGCCTCAGGCGGAAGAATGGTCGACCTTGTTCCCTCCGTGGAAGAACTGATCGGCCGACAGCAGGTTCAGCTTATCGCCGAACTTACGGGCAACAAAGGCAAGATTGGTATCATTTCTGCCACAAGCCAGGCGACCAACCAGAATGCCTGGATTAAATGGATGTACGAAGAAGTCAAGAAACCCGAGTATAAAGACATGTCCATCGTGGAAGTGGTGTACGGTGACGATGCAGCCGATAAAAGCTACCGTGAAGCGGTTTCTCTTTTTAACAAGTACCCCGACCTGGCCGGAATCATTTCCCCCACCACCGTGGGTGTTCTCGCCGCCGCCAAGGCGATTGAGGATGAGGGTCTCAAGGGCAAAGTTCAGCTCACCGGCCTTGGTCTTCCTTCGGAGATGCAGCACTACGTAGAGAACGGTACCTGTGGTCAGATGGCCCTCTGGAATCCGGTTGATTTGGGGTACACCTCGATTCATATCCTGAAAGCCCTTGTGGAAGGCAAAGCCACAGGAGCCGAAGGAGATAAAATCGACGCCGGCCGTATGGGTACCATCGTTGTGGGCAAAGACGGGAACGCCGTCATGGGGGCTCCCTTTGTATTCAACGCCGAAAATATTGCCACCTACGCGGCGATGTTTTAGGAACCTTAATACCATCAAGGGGATCCGTCCGCGGACGGGTCCCTTTTTTCTATCCGGTCTGTCCTGGGAAGGGGCCGGAGATCTGGAAGGGGTAAGGAGACGATTTTGAGCGAGCCCATATTTGAACTGAAGGACGTAACAAAATATTTTCCGGGCATCAGAGCTCTGGATGAAGTGAATTTGACGGTTTATCCAGGGGAAGTACAGGCCCTGATTGGAGAAAACGGTGCCGGAAAGTCTACCTTGGTGAAGATCATGACCGGGGTTTATCAGCCCACCAACGGAATGATCCTCTACCGGGGAAAGCCGGTGCAGTTTTCTTCGGCCCTGGATGCCCAGAAGGCGGGAATCACCGCCATTCATCAGGAAGCCTCCATGTTTCCCGAGCTTACCGTTACAGAGAACATCTACATGGGGCACCATTTAAAGAACCAGGGACGACTAGCCTGGCGGGAAATGCGGAAGCAGACCCGGGCACTGCTTCAGCGGATGGAGCTGGATATTAATCCCGATTCCCTGGTAAAAAACCTGAGCACCGCCCAGCGTCATATGGTGGAGATTGCCAAAGCCCTTTCCATTGATGCGGATGTGGTGATCATGGATGAACCCACATCGGCGCTGACCATGAGGGAAGTGGAAGACCTGTTTAAAATTGTCCGTCAACTAAAAGCGGACGGGAAAGCGGTCCTCTTTATTTCCCACAAATTTGAAGAGATTTTTGAAATTTGTGACTCCTTTACGGTTTTCCGGGACGGCCGCTACATCGGGGAAGGAAAGGTTGCCGATTCTTCGGTAGACAAGATTGTGAGCATGATGGTCGGTCGTTCCCTGGATCAGATGTTCCCCAAGGAAAAGGCAGAAATGGGTCCTACCGTTTTGGAAGTCCAAAACCTCTCCCGGACGGGCTACTTTAAAGACGTGAGTTTTACCCTGCGAAGGGGAGAAATCCTCGGGTTTTTCGGTCTCGTAGGGGCGGGTCGTACCGAGGTAATGAGGGTGTTATTCGGAATCGACCGCCGGAGCTCTGGGAAAGTGGTCATCAACGGAGATGAAAAGAACATTCAAACCCCCCGGGATGCCATGAAGCATGGTATTGCTTTCATTCCCGAGGACCGGCAGGAACAGGGTGCCATCCAGGACATGAGTATCTCGGATAATATTACCCTCGCCCGGATTGATGAAATAAGCCCCCTGGGTCTTCTCAATACCAGGGCCCAGGCAGAATTAACCAGCGAGTACGGGACTCTCCTGGAGATAAAAGCCGCAGGATGGGATGTCAATGCCAATACCCTTTCCGGAGGAAATCAGCAGAAGGTGGTGATAGCCAAATGGCTGGCCACGGAACCCAAAATCCTTATTATGGACGAACCCACCAAGGGGATTGATGTGGCCACCAAAGCGGCGGTGCATCGCTTTGTTTCCCGCATGGCGGCCCAGGGACTGGCGGTTATTCTGGTCTCCTCGGAGCTTCCCGAAATTTTGGGGATGGCTGACCGGATCATGGTCATGCATGAAGGTCTGGTGACCGCCTGCTTTGATAGGGAAGGCACCGATTCCGAGAAAATCATCCGTGCCGCCACAGGGCATCACGAGGAGGCCGTATCCTGATGAAAGCCAAACTTTCTCATTTGCTTCAGAAAAGGGAAGTGACCCTGGGAATGCTTATTGCCTTCCTCATTCTTGTAATCTTGACCAGGTCGCCCCAGTTCATGGCTCCCAACAATGTTCTTCGGATACTGGATGATACGTCCATCCTGGTGATGGTGGGGATCGGTCAGTTTATGGTGATTCTGACCGGAGGCATCGATCTCTCGGTGGGATCCATCATTGCCTTTTCCGGTATGGCCGCATCCATGATTAATCAGTACTACCCGGGGACCCCGGTGGTTCTGGTTCTTTTTGCGGGCATGGCCATCGGTTTAATCCTGGGAGCCATAAACGGTGTTCTGGTGGCGGTCGGGAAGGTTCCCCCCATTATCACCACCCTGGGAACCATGAGTGTATTCAGAGGTTTTACCTTTGTCCTCAGCAAGGGGCAGTGGGTCACTGCCCATGAGATGACCCAGGGATTTATGAACCTTCCTCAAGGCCGGTTTTTAGGG
>Ga0334882_1000703_pt1 | contig 48550 bp, 75 predicted proteins | sample GraSluR1_MG_5_FD_207226 | JGI IMG/M metagenome (GOLD analysis project Ga0334882, IMG submission 207226) | Sludge microbial communities from methane-producing bioreactor in Wageningen University, Netherlands - Granular Sludge_15_04-R1 | ecosystem: Engineered > Bioreactor > Anaerobic >... | reverse complement strand
AAATAACAAAAAATTCACATGAATTCAAAGACATGCTTGAAAGAACCAATATAACTTTAAAAAGGTGTTAAATTATATGGTTTTTGATCCTCAACAATTACTTTCATTTGCCGATATACTGTATGAAGCTAAAGTTAGAAGTCTTCTTGAATAATCCGCAGGATTAACACGATTTGATGATTTAGAGGAATGATATAAATCTTTAAATTAAAATTGAAAGATGTTCGTAAATTTACTCTTTTTACATATCATACTTAACTTAACAGAATCGAGCATTTTTATCCGGATTTTTCACAACATTGATAATAATACTCATAATAATAATGATAAAAAAAAATATAGAATGGAGGAATAATAATAATGGTAAATAAAGGAAAAATATCAACCTACACATCAGACATAGCCCTAATAATTATGGGCAGTGCCGGGATAAGCGTAGCAACACAGGACAGAGTCCTTCAAATAATGGGAATGGCAATAATATTAATTTTAGCTTATCTTGATGTTAAATACCCTGAAATAGCAGGGAAGGTACAGGAATTTGAGGATGAACTGCCAGATCCTGATGAAGACGAAACAGCTTAAATATGATCTCTAAACCTGTAATAATCATTTAATCTTTACTATTTTTTTTCCTATTTTTTCAGATGGTGAGTAAGTCCTTCTGAAAGGATGATGTCCACGTAGGTGGAATGGGAGCGAGTAGGAAAAGGGTTCACCATCTAAAAAAATAGAAAAATATAGAAAAAAAATAGTTATCTAAATTTATTATAATATTAACCCAAATATACAATAAAACCCCAAAATCAGTGACCACCCATGCCACCAAACACACACAAAACCTACACCTACCTCCATGAATGCGCAAAAGGTGATGACATAAAAAAAATACAAGAAGACATACACCGCATTAAACAAAACAACGAACACCAAAACAGACACATAACAAAAATAGAAAACAGCCTAATCGATATAAAAACATTCATGGGCATAAAAAATATGACAAATGGACAGATCAAAGAAAGGATGGATATAATCGGGGAAAAAGCAGAAAAAGAAGATAAAGAACTTGAGAGATGGTTAATCCATCATGAAAAACGATTACAAAATGCTGAAAAAACCAATAATTATAATAAAATATTAGTTGCATTGAACGGACTTTTCATAATGATAATACTGGGTATATTTGCCTATATTAAATTTGGATGAATTTTAATATGATATCTTATATTATACCACTATTGTTAGTGATAATAATTGTTTTAACAATATTAAATTTGTTGAAACATGACCCTGAAATGAACAAATAAGAAGTTCTAAAAAAAAAAGAAATTGGTTGCTTATGATAAATAAATACCAAATAATATGTGAATGTGGGTATAGGGAAATAAGAATATCTACTGTTAAATTAGATGAAAGTTTAATACTGCCTTTTAGTGATATTTGCCCTGTTTGTGGATGTTTAAACATGCGAAGAGTGGAAAGGATTGATGATTTTAATGATGAAATTTTCACCCACTAAAAAAAAACCCTTTTTTTTTTATAATTATCAACAACCTCTTTCAACAACCTCTTTAAACTTTTAAAATAACTCTTTTTTCGAAATAAGTTATTTAACCATTTTTTTTTGGATATATCACCAACTTCTATCACCAACTTCTATTTTTTAATTAGGTTTTTCCGATTCCAAAACCATTTTTCCATAGAAAAACCCAATTCCAAAAAACAGTTTTTCCACAGAAAACCTTTAAACAAAAATGGTTTTTCCCCCCAAAAAACACATAGATACATATACACCAAAACATATAAAAACATATAACTCATGGGGGTGTATCTTTTAATCAATCCCCGCCCTTGTTTTTATACCTTTCATACTCCGTCTTAATCAATACACAAAGCATATTACTACGGCTACGCATATCAGCCTCACATAACTCATCAAACATATCCACAAACTCTTTATCAATAGTGCAGTGGATAACACCTTTACCTTCACGACTCATAAATTCACACTCCTATAATTATTTGACATGAATTGTTTAAATAAAACACGAAAAATGACACGTAAAATTTATCATTTTTATTGTAATAATAATTCCTACCTACCAAATAGAGTAAACACATATAAAACATTACTCAACTAATAGAGTAAAAATAAAAGTACACCTCCTTGTCCAGAACAATAGGGATAGGATGATAGCAACAGCTGGGCCGATAGGATAGGGATAGGAAAGCCAGGGCGATAGGTAAAAAGATAGCGCCAACGATAGCGGATAGGATAGCAGATAGGATAGAGGAGAACAAACCCATAAAAAAGATACAAAAAAAAGAGTAAAAAAAAGAAGAAAAGATGAAGAGTGTTATTTCAACCCCTCCACCAACAAGCACCCGTCATTTTTCACTGTGATTGCGTACTCCTCTAATTTTAAGGCTTCCGCACTCATAAAAGCCTGATCATAACTTTTGAAGGTTAAGGGGTGGAAGTTGCCCCTGATGTCATTCACTCCAAGGGTTTGACATAAATCAGAGCCGAGGGGGTGAATAATGAATTCAGTCATACCTAATCACCAACCATTTGGATCCGTTCTTCTATATATTTAAAACCCATCCTTTTAAGGCTTCCATCATATAATAAAGCGTCTTCATCTCCTAAAAACATACGATAAACCGTTCCGCCCCGTATTTTCCAGTTTTTATTATTAAACATTATCATATTTTTAAGGTCTTCATATTTCATGATTAAAACCACCATCTTTTATTTATACTGTTATTTTCAACAATTAAACGGGTTCCAAGGAAACCCACTTCCAACACGTCCCCGGTTTCTAAACATTCAAATAAGAAAAATGTTAATAAATCATTTAACATTCTGGAAGCCCCCTGGGATCCATAAAAACCAAATCCACAAAAGCCAGATCCGGGTCATACTCATTAAAGGGCACAATTGGGCAGATATAAACCCAATCAATTTTAACACCCTTAAACATATACAACACCCTCCATATATAAATATCCAGTCAAATCCTTACCCCTTGCAGGGGGTTTGCGGATGAAACATTTTTCAAATCTTTCCTTCAAATTTTCACTTTCATTTTTTACATTTTTCATTTTTTGTTCACTCCAATATACATTTATGTCAGGGTGTCTCAATACCTTGACATTATAATATATGTGCACAGCCCCCTTATAAATGTTACTATTTTACAACAGGTTGGGTGCAAATTACAACAAAAAAAGAGTGAAAAAAAATATAATTATTTATTATTTTCAAAAAAATCAAGCAAAAAAGTAATTGCACGATCGTAAGTTGAACCATGCTGATTCAACCTAATCTTTGTACATTCACGGATTTTAACACTACTCATCTGCTCCTTTTCAGTCCTGTAAATCCGTAGAACATCCTCAATAAGTTTTATGGTTTCTGCTATGTCGGCAGCACCGTAAGTGTCAAGTTCTTCACTGCTAAACTCCTTTTCAAGCTCTTTTTCTAATCTTTCTTTCACATACTCAATCTGATCTAATGTTTTCTGTTTAGGGTGTTTGTTATTAATTATATCATATAAAACTACGGTTAAATCGTCTTTAGCATCATCTAATACATTATATGTCACAAATCATCACATTTATATATTATATAATTAAATTATAATATTGTGTTTCAAGCAGATACAACACTGTAAATTGAAATACAAAAAAACAAGGATAAATCTTTTTATTTATCCTTATTTAATTTCCAATTATTTTGTTTAATTCTGCTGTTTCATTGTCAGATAAGTGATCAGCAACTAAACTGCAAATATCACAATCCTCATTGAAAAAATCTTTGATGATCCCGTTGAATTCACGGTCCACTATATCCCCTGAGACCAGGGTGACATAAGGCCTATACTGAACTCCGTCATAAAATTCAGGTTCAGAAGTGTCTGCATCTACTTCAATATTGCCTTTGAGTTCATATGAGAATTTGTCCCCATTTTCTTCGACTTGGATTATAGTTATATCAAAATCTATTATTCCTGTTTTTATATTTCTGTCTTCTGTTCGTTCTTTGCTTATTTCTTCATCGAGATTCACATTTATTTTTTCAAATTCAAATTTTGCACCGTTTTTTTCAATCATTTTTTTCACCAACCTTGAGAAGTTTTACCTTCCCTGTATAGTAGTATGTTGATACTACTATATAAATGTTATTGTTTTTATTGATAAAAAAATATACTGAATATAATTTTACACTTGAAATTAGCATAGTAATGCTATAATGCTATAGTAATGCTATAATGCTACTATGCTACTCTAAAAATAAAAAAAATAAATGAAAATATAATACAATATACTCTAATAAGTATTACTACTATATAAAGGTTACGGTTTTGGATAACACTAAAAAAACAAAAAGTAATAACAAAACACGTTTTACACTTGAAATACACGTATAATATATACACACACAAAAAGTAATACACATAAACATTCCCAAGGAACACAAAACCATGACCACCACTAACACTAATGAAATTGAAAAAGTACAAGATGAAGGTGAAGTCAAACCCTGGGAACAACAAGCAAACGAACCTAAAAAACACTATCAATATTATCAAGAATATTTGCAACTATCACCTCCACGAAGTTTAGACACACTCATCAAAAAATTAAAAAAAAAAGATATAAGTTTGAAAAAGAAATCACTCTACACCATATCATCACAACAAAAATGGACATCTAGAACACACGCCTACGATGACTATATGACAGCACTCTTTTTTGAATCGGAAGCTGCTGCAATCACTGAAATGAAAACCAGACACTTGAAAGATGTTAGAGAAGCCCAGGACAAGCTTAAACTGTTTGAAGAAAAGATATATAATTCCTTGGATAAATTGGAATTAAGTAAATTGAGTTATTGTCTTGATGTATTAACAAGATGTAAGGACAAGATGATGAGGTATGAGCGTCTAAGTCTTGGTGAATCCACTGAGCATATTAAGCGTACTGATAACAGCTTTGAAGCATTGAAGGCAGCCATTGACTTGAGCGCTAAGCGACTTGAGGGTCAGGTGCAAAAGTCTAATCATAAAAAGGATTCTAAGAAACCTGATGATGTTATTGACGTTGAATTTTCTAAGAAATAATTCTTCCAGGCTTTTGTTGCTTCTTTTATTTTTGATTTATTTCTTTGCATTAACTACTAAATATATTGTAGTTGATGTAGATGTAACGTATCAAATACACTATGTTTGAATGATTATAATTTAATTAATTAATTTGTTTTATTATATACTTCTTTTTTATCACTTAAACAAAATGTATGATATTATTATATATTATATGATGAATACCAAACCCATATCACACCTATCTCTTTTATTCCTCTTTTTATTTCCTTCCCCTAATAACACACTTAAATATTGTTTTTATTTTTTATTCTCTATTTCCACACCCAATAAACTTAACCAACATTTCTAAAACCGTTTTTAAACAAACAAAACAATTATCCAAACAATAATTTTTCCTTTTCTACTTCGTTAAACAACAATATAACGAACAAAACACACTACAACAACAAAATTAACCACCCCTCACAAAAATAAAAAAGCTTCATTCCAAAACCAAAAGCGCAAAAAACCCCCACACTGCCTTGAATCATTTAGCTCTGAGTTTTGGGTGTTGTGGATGTCCCCATTTTTTTTTTATGGATGTGTTTGCCTGTTTAGCTCAGTTTGGCCAGAGCGTCGCCTTGTAAAGGATTTTTGTTCAGTGGTTCATAATTCGGTAACAGGCTTTTTCTTATTTATTTTTGTGTATAACTCTTTTTATATTTTTATTTATTTATTTATGTGTATGAGCTGATTTTTATATGGTTGCTTTTGATTATAAACCTTTCAGTCGTAAGCAGTTGGATTTTATTGCCAATAGTACGGCTGAGATTAACATTGCCACTGGCAGTATAAGGAGTGGTAAGACGATTGCGGCTAATGTGGCTTTTATGACTTTTGTCAAAAACAGTCCTTATGATCAGCATCTTATCACAGGGAGAACAAGGGATAGTATTTATCGGAATGTTTTACATCCATTGTTTAAGATGTTGGATGGTGAGGATGTTGTTTATAAAAAGATTGATGGTATTATTGAGTGGGATGATAAAGAAATTTATGTTATTGGTTTAAATGATGAACAAAGCGCAGATAAGGTTAGGGGTTTAACTGTTCACTCATGGTATGCTGATGAAATTCTCACAAGCCCTCGTAAAAGTGTTATACTCTGTGATGACCGTTGCAGTTTAAAGGGCAACCGACAATTTTGGACATGCAACCCGGGTTCGCCTTACCATTTTATTTACACTGATTTTATCACCAACACTGAACTTATAAATCTTGGTAAAATTAAGGTTTGGCATTTTGGCTTAGATGACAACCTAACTCTTACTGAGAGCTATAAGGAACGTATTAAAAGAACCCATACAGGTGTGGAATATGAGCGTGACATTCTTGGTAAATGGGTTGTCGCTGAGGGTAGTATATTTCCCCAGTTCCGTGAAGATGTTCACATCCTCCGCAAACCAGTGAATTATAAAAATTATGACAGTTTCCGGGTAGGATTAGATTATGGTACAGCATCTGAAACTGTTTATGTGCTTGTGGGTTTGAAATATGTTGAAACCAAGGGTGATAATGGACATGTTATTTATCACTGCCTCAAAGAATGGGTGCATAATGCTAAAGAAAAAAAGGCACAATTAACGGATAAGGAGTTTAGTAATAAAATGGAACTTTTTATGGATAATATTCCCCGTAATACTGTGATTAATGTTCCACATGATGCTCGAAGCTTAAATAAACAGTTTGAGCGTGATGGTTTTGAAACTACTATGATCAACCCTAATGTGAACACTGGTATTAATCGTATGGCTGACTTGTTCCGTGATAAACATTTAATGGTTCACGAGGAATGTCCTAATGTTGTACAAGCAATTCAAAATTATGTTTGGGATGAAAAAGCCTTACTTAAGGGTGTTGAAAAACCTAAGAAATATAAGGATCATCCTGTTGATGCTCTCCGGTATGCTGTGGATGAGGGTCAGAAAATTAAGCCTTTCGTGACAAGCGTAGGGTACTGGTAAAATTTTATTATTATATTTTTATTTATTTATTTATTTTTTTAATGTAATTGGGAACATGTGATAACTATGAACATGACAAACAGTATTAAACAAGCAGTGCGAGGATTGGTAAACAATGGTAAAAGAGTGTTTACACCCCGACCCAGTGGAGTGAGCCAAGAAGACCTTTTAGATGCATTAAGTAATTTTAGTAATATGAGCTTTGACAGCCTCGGAGATTTCATGAATTACTATAAAAGTGATTATTTCCGTGCCGCATATCTTGGCTTAGATTCTATGACTTGTTACCAAATAGCAATGACCAATCCTTATATTAGTGCTGCTATTGATGCTATTGCCATGCCCATCGCCGCCGCACCACTTGTAGCAGTTCCTAATGACCCATTACGCCCAGATAAGGGTGAAATTGAATATCTTAATAGTTTAATGCGTGAACCTAATCCTTACCAATCTAATTTTGATTTTGATTTACAATTAACTAAGGATGTTTTAACAACTGGAAGATGGCATGTAGAAATAGGTTATAATGAATCAGGATACCCCGCAGCATTATACCGTGTACCACCACACCACATCAAACCAGAAAAAACAAAAAGTGGAAGAATTGTTTTTGTTAATACCGTTAAAGATTATGTTTACAGTGAAACCAACCTACTAAATAGCTTCAATCCTAACCCTTTCAGCATGTTTAAAGGTTTATCACCAATTGTCAGCCTTTTTATGCGTGTTTTGCTTGATGAAAGCCTTATGGAACACAACCTATCCTTCTACAAGAACGATAGTTTAAAGGGTATAATCAGTTTGTCAGATAAATTATCTGCTAAAGCTGCTGAAACTGAAACACAACGGATGCAGGAACATATTAAGGAAATGAAGCGAAAAGGTGAAACCGGCCATCTTGTCATGTACGGTGCAAACTTCCAAAGCATAAGCGCCACTAACAGGGATATGCTCACCCCAGACATTGAAAAAAGCAATATCAACGCCGTTGCAGCAGTATACCACGTACCACCAGCAAAAATAATGCAAATAGACACAGGAAACATAGGTGCCGGTACAGGCGAATCTCAAGACGAAACAATGAATGAAACACTCCTACACTGGAGTATGATGAACCTCAGCCCATTTAATGGTAAACTCTTAAACCTTGCTGGTATTAAAAACACTCACCTTTCCTATAAAAACCTCACTAAAAAGGATGAAATGAGATTAGTAGATTTAAATGAGAAAAAAATTATGAGCGGACAAGTCACCATTAACGAGGTAAGAGTAGCTAATGGTAATGTTCCATATCCATTTGAATATGCTGACCAACCACTTGTTAAGGCCACATACATTCCTATAGAACTAATTGAAAAACAACGACAATTAAGTTATGGTACAACACCATTAGCCCCTAATAATGCAACACAAAATTTTGACCCACTACACCGTCTTGAATCAAAAATTGAAAGAATATTAGCCGAGGAATCATAGTTTTATGTTAAAGATACGAAGAGTTTATGATGCACTCCAAGATTTCCGTGCCGAGAATGATTACAGTAATCTCTCGGATGAAGAACACCGCAAACTTTATAATACATATAATTCTGTTAAAAAAAGGCAAATAAAGGAATATATTAACCAGTTCCATATTTTAAGACTGGAAATATATGAAAGAATAATTGAGTTAGTTGATGAATGGCAGTACAACCGTGAAAAAAGGTATATTCAAACACTGGATGATGATGAATTAGATGCAGATGACATTATATTTATTGGACTGCTTTTAACTGCAATTAACAGTTTAATGGAAAAACATGATTATGAATGGGCTATGAAAACAGCCTATGAGGACGCAGTAGACACATATTTCAAAAAATTGAATGATGAAATAGTACGGCGTGGAGGCAAACCATTACCTGAAACATTAAAACCAGTTTTTGACATTAGAAGGGAGCCCGTACACACATGGGTTGAAAAATACACCTTACCTGCACTGAAAACTGTGGGTGAAAAACATCGACCTGTTTTTGAGGCAATACTCCGAGAAGGATACCGTAAAGGGTGGAGTATTGATAAGATTGCTAAGTTAATGAAAAACAGTGTTCAGCCCGGTTCAAGTATGGATAAGGTTGGCTGGATTTATGAGCGTATTGCACGAACCGAGGTTGCTTATATCACTGAACAAGCTAAATTAGATACTTGGCGAAGTGGGGGAATATATAAAGTTATGCATGTAACAAGGCGTGATAGTCGTGTTTGCCATCTTTGCCGTCCACGTGATGGATTGGTATATAATATTGATGAAATTGGCCCGGATGAGGAAATTCCTGTCCATAGTCATTGTCGTTGTACTTTTATACCTATTTTTGAGGGTAATATGTTTTTACCAATAGTTATTCCACATTTTCCTTTTGAAACTGATTAATTAATTATTATACAAGTCTATCTTTTCATACCTTCAACCGAAGGTATAGTGAATTATACTGGTTCAAATCCAGTGATAGACACCACACAAAAACTATTTTTTTTGAAATATTAAGACAGAGGTACCTATTATGTCTAATTTTAGAAATGTTGACATTCCTTTTAAATTCACGGTACCAGTGCAACAGAATTATAAAGAGGATGGACGACAATACCTTTCAGGTTTAGCGTCCACCACAAACACATCTGCCACTGGTCATAGGATGTTAATGTCAGCAATACAACGAATGAAAGAGATGGCAGTAGGTCTCCCAGGATTTCTCAACCACAACCCCGACAAAGTGTATGGACAAATCGTATCAGTCGAGGAATCGTCTGATAATGAATTTAATCCAGTTTTTCAGTTGTTTAAATTAACTGGAAAACCCCTTGTAGATGAAGCACTTGAAAAAATACTTCACTGGTTAGATGAAGGGCTTAAACTTGGTATGAGTATTGGAGGACGTATAACAAAGGCTCGTTTCATTGAGGAAGATGATGATTATATCATTGAAATCAAGGATTTAGAGCTTTATGAGGTCAGTGTCACACCAATACCAGCGGTTACCGAGACACGTGGTAAAACCAAAATGGTAGATTCCTGTAATGATCCTATATCTTGCCAGATAGCTCAATTTATAAAGCACGATGTTAATTTTGATGATTTTATTGTAAAAAATGATGTTGAATTAGAAAATGTTAATCAAGAGGTAGATAAAATGCCAGAAAACAAAATAGTAGAATCCATTAAATTGGATGAAAAATATGTAACTAAAGACGATTTTAAACCATTAGAAGAAAGTTTAAGAGCTATACTTGATGAAAGAAAAGCCGAAAAAGAGGCTAAAGAAAAAGCTGAACTTAAACAAGCAAAAGAAGACGAAAGAAAAGAATTACTAACAGAAGTTGGTAAAGTAGCCGGTCAAATAGTTGAAGAAAAACTGGGAGAAGCACTAAAAGAGATGAGAACATCCCGTGAACACGTCAGAGAATCTGACAAAACCAAGATTGATGATGTTGTCAAAGAAGATGAAACCGTCCCAGAAAAAATATTAGGACAATCATTTACCGACCCTTTAAAAGCTCCAGCCCATATTGGAGGTATTGTGCAGAAAGCATACACTCCAGATGAGTTAATTAATAAATTAGGAGCTTAAACATACTTATTTTTATTAAAAGGTGATTTTTATGGTATCAGTACAAGATTTAAGAGAACTTGTTGAAGTAAAAAACATAGAACTATCTAGCAAAGCCCTTAAAAAAGAAGGAACAGAAGACATAGACGATTACATAAGAAGCATGGTTGCAGATGAATTTAAACAACAAATGGCATCATCCAACTACTTCCCCACCAGATTAGACCCAAATATATATGATATAGGAACACTTTACAACATGACTCCTATGTTAAGCTATCTTGAAAGCAAAGGACGAAGAGCAGCATATGACACCACAGAAGTAGAGTACATACAATTTACCAGCGGATTTTCTGGTGAATGGATTGGAGAAACTGATGATACAGAGGGGGCTGGAACCGCAACAACTGGAACCGCAACCGCATCAATGAAATATTTGGCATTACCTATAAGCATGTCTGACATGATTGGTAAGGGTGCCTCATCCAGTGCAAGAGCACAACTCTTCGCATTTGCACAGGAAGCATTGAGGGAAGAATATAACCAGACCATAGTATCTGGTTCATCTGACGGAACTGATGAATTTGATGGGTTAAACACCCTTATAACTGCCAACGGTACTCGTTCTAACAAAGCAACAGCAGCAATAACAGTTGCAGATTTGAACACTGGTGAAACTGTTATGAGAGAAACTAAGAAAACTCCCCCAACAGTTGTTTTAACTAGTAATTATGTTGTAGACCAGTTAAAACAAGATATGATGGCAACCCAAAGATATGTTAACACCACACAAACCACTGCCGGTGTAACTGTACCTGCCTATGCAAGTAACACGGGTGAAATTCCAATCATTGCAGACCCTAACATGACTACAACTGACAACCAGCGTGACCTTGCAATGTTCAATGAAAGACATGTATTTATTAAGGATTTTATGACACCGGCATATATTGCTGAAGGTAAATCCAAACCTTTCGCATCTAGCGGATGGCTTGGACAGGTCAGTATCATGTATGATGTGGCTCCAACATTATCCTACCAAATATATAATATAGACTAAAACTTTTTAAAAGGGAAAATTTTAACTCTTTTCCCTATTTTCCATTATTACATGATGATGGAGGTTTATTTTTTATGGTTAAAGTTGAATTTGAGGCAAAAGAAAGATGCCATTATATTGTTCTGCCAAACATTGCCGTGCAACTGGAAGAAGTTAAAGGCAAATTTAGAGGAGAGGCAGACATTTCAGAAGAAGAAATAAAAAAATATAGGGAAATTGGTAAAAAAGCCGGTTTCTCAATTAAAAAGAAAAGATAATAATTAGGGGTTGTTTAATTTGGCAACAAGTATAACAGATAAATTAAAATTTATTCTTAACAACGTCATCCCGGGATTTAAATTGGGTGACTTTTTACAAGATATGGAAGAAGGAACAATTGATGTAGGTAAAATTGAATTAGACACATCCAGCGCTGATTATGGTATTGATATGAATGGTAAAACCATTACCAGTAAATCCATGAGATTGGAGAATGGTGAAACTATTGGTAATGGTACTGATGGTGTTGTTGATATTAGTGGAAAATTAGATGTTCCACAAATAGGTAATGGTGACACGGATTCCACTAAAATAGGGGGATTTTTAACTACACGTAATAATGCAGATTCATCCATGTATATACCCGTAGCCACAACCAGTGGTAATGAACGTGGTATGAAAGTGTGTTATGCTCCTGTTGATAATGATGGGGGCTATTTTGATGCATTATTTGCTAATGTGAAAGTAGCAAGTGATTCAACACCTTCAGGGATAGTAAGGGCTGTTGAAGCAAAAGCCACTGTTGAAGGAAACATGGGAGCCAGTGCTGAGGCACATGGTATTTACAGTAAAGTTAATGTTTCTGGTGCATCGGCGGAGGTTTCCAAGGCAATAGGTGTGGATATTCTTCTTGAGGAAGAATCATCCGGAACCATTACAGAGGGAACTGGATTAAGGGTTCAAGGAGGTTCTGGTGCTGTACATTATGGTATAGATGTTTCTGGTGATTACGGTGCCGGTGCTGTGAAAGTACCTTATGTTTCCGTTGCTGGTATAGGTGCTTCTACCCTTGCAAGTGCTTTTGGTGTTGCTGAAGGTGCTGCTACTGATGCACGCTATATGGGCATTGCTAAGGATACAAATGATAGTAATAAACTTTACGAAGTTTATATGATTGAAGGTGCCTATAAGTATGGTGCTGCTTTAACGGATGCTACCTAATTTTTACTCTATTTTTTTCCATTTTATTATTATTTTTTTGAGGTGATATTTTATGAGTGGAATTACGATTGAGGGATTTGATAGTGGTGGTAAGCGTCGGAGGATTGAGTTGGTTCAGATTGGTACTACTGGTAGGTATGGTTTGCCCAGTGTTCCGGTGGATAGTACAAATACTGAGGTTAACCCCGCAACAGAGGGTAAGCAGGATGATATCATCACCGCCCTGGGTTTGGTTGCACCCGCCGGGAGCATTACAAGTGGCCGTAAGACTATTACCACGGCTAATACACCAGAACAGATAACCGCCACAAGTACGCCTATTAAGAGTGTTACTATTCAAGCATTACCTGGTAATGTAGGGTCGATTGCGATTGGAAGTAGTAATGCGGTTCGTGCATCGGCGGCTGCTAATATGAATGGTATTATATTAGAGGCGGGTGATGCTTACCCCGTTTATGTGGATAATCTTAATAAGGTTTGGATTGATGCATCAGTGAATGGTGAAGGCGTAACCTACATGTATAATGTCTAAAGGGGGGTGCTTGTTTTATGAATTTATTAATTGGAATGCCGGGTGCTGTGGCACGGCGTAACAGGGTTAGTCATAACCTACTCACTGCGAATCAGGCAAGTGGAACCGACACCGGGGGCAACACCACCGGATTTGCAGTATATCTTTCCGGAGAATCAGCAATAAGCAGTAGTACAGATGAAGCTTATAATGGCACCAAATCATTAAAAGGAGTATTTGGAAACGATAAGGGAAATCATGGTTTTAGAACAAACACCGGGACGGTGGTACAAGGATATGATTATAATTTTTCCTCATATTTCAAAGGAACAAATGGAATAGCATATATGTTGAGATGGTTTGATGGTACAAATTTAACAAGTCTTCAATCTTTCACAGCCACTGGGGGGTGGCAATTTATAGGTGGAAATTTTAGGGCAACAACTTCAACTGCTTTATTTTATGTTTTAGTAAATGGAACAAATGCTCATACTTGTTATTGGGATGCTTTAGCCCTACGTCGTGTTATACCCTAAAATGTGATATATGATGAGGTTTTGGCTTTTAACCATACTGGTTATAGGCTTAACAACCCCCTCATTAACTTTAAACACGGTGGACGCACCATTACAAACACAATTAAACCCAGACAACCCAGAGGTTAAAGATTACTTCTATAAAATAGCAAATGTACCTTACAAAGCCAACTATGACAGTAATCAGCCTAAAACACCACAGCAATTCTGGCATGATAACTACGGCGACTGCGACGACAAAGCCGTAGCATTCCTAGACTACCTATATGGTAAGGGTGAAAGAAACCTCGCATTAGTAGTCTTATCTCATGAAAGCGGGGAATACAGCCACGCCACAGCCATGTGGAATAACCGGATATACGACCCCACAATCACACCCCCAATCTATAACATGGAACCGGAACGCTACTACACCAAACTAGAAAGCTTGGGATTCAAATCACGATACACCACACCATACAAACCCTAAAAAAACACAACTTCGTTAAACCGTGGTTTAACGAAAATCCCCCATTACTAACCAAAACAAACTATTTTTTTATTTTTTTATTTAAAAACACTAAAACAAATGATTATTTTTTAAAATGGAGGTATTACAAGATGGCACTAACCACAATAAGTGATGTGAAAGCCACAGCCAAACGCCGATACCTAAACTTTGACTACACAACACGATGGACAGACACAATAATCGGAGAAATAATCACAGAAGCACAAAAAGACATAGAAGAATACACAGGACGCATATTTGACGAACAAACAATAACAGACACATATAGCGGATATGAACAAGGAGGAGGATACAAACTCCAACTAAACCAATACCCTATAACCGACATAACATCAGTCACAATAAACGGCACAGAACAAACCGAAAACACTGACTACTACATATTAAATAGTGAAAGCGGATTACTCGGCTTTGAAACCGAACTACCCTCCAGTAGCTACAATAATATTGTTATAGAATACAAGGCAGGGTACACAACAACCGACAAAAGAGCCAAACGACTATGCGAAGACATAGTAATACTATCAATGTGGATGGAACGAGAAACACCACCAAACCTCCAAACAATCATACAAGACCCCAAAGGAGAAGTATATAACCGTATCGATAAATCAGACAGGATGAGAGATGTTGTATATGACATCCAATCACGTGTTGAGAAATTACCCCGCAAAACATTCTACGGCGGAATAGGAGGCTGAAACTATGGCGTACAGCACAGCAGCACAAGCAAGAGAATACATGCCTAAAGTGGACACGAACATTAGAAGTGATGCAGACCTCCTAAAGGATATTGAAAACAGCGACAACAGCATCATCAAACCAATATTCAGCAAACAATACGACCTAACTGACTCTACAATAACCACAAACTTAACATTTGTAGAGTTCAGCGCAAAATGCGGAGCATTACAATGTATGAAAACAATATACAGTGCTAATCAACGAAGCGGTCTTGTAGCAGACATTGAACAACTGGAAAAAGATGTAGATGAAATGAAAAGACAATTCATGGTAGGAGGATACCGCCTATGACCATGAGCCCCGAATATGAAAAATATGATGATATACTCGACAACGCCGTATCACTCCTAAAAGCCAACACAGACATAATCAGTTTATGTAGTAATCAGGACAGTACAGTCCGTGTATATGACAATGATGCCCAAATATTTGCATACAATCAATACCCTGGAATCACAGTTGAATTAATAGACATAGACCCACACGAAACACAACCAATAGGACACGTGAACAAAAGCATTAAAGCAGTGATAAGGGGATATGTGGAAGTTTTAGATGCTGCAACTGTTGGAAGACAAAGATTACAACTCGCTGGTGCAATAGAACGAACATTCACAGACAACTTCACATGCAACGACATAACATGGGACACCGAGTGGAAAGGCACAAAAATAAGGTATCATATTGATAAAACACCCGAAGGAGATATTGGATTATTTTTAGGATATTGTGAAGTAACATTTATTTTTAAAGCATTAATACAACGCTTTTCAAGCTAATAAAATATTATATAAACACTTTTTTTTGAGGTAGAATAGCATGAAAACAGTTAAACTAAAATTTAAAGGATTTACCAAGACAAACATAAAAGGAATAGGAATATTCCAACCCGGAGAATCCAAACCCGTAGAAGAACAATACGCCAAAAAACTGGCAAAACAAAACCCTAAACTATATGAAATACAAGAAAACACCCAAACAAAACAAAACAAGGAACCAATAAAGGAGGAATCATAAAATGACAGCATACCCCGGAACACCCCGATGGATGGGATTAGGAATAGAAACCGAACGTGGAACCGCAGTAACCCCAAGTATATACGTACCATACGAAAGCTTCGACGCAACACAAAACGCAGAAGAATACAGCCCAATAGAACACACAGGAAGCCTAAACACACGAAGAAGCATAATCCGACCCTACAACGACAGTAACATCAACATAAAAGTAGACGCATTCCCCGAAATGATACTTGAACACGCACTATACGCCGCATTAGGATCTAAATCCAGTGCACAACAAGGAGCCACCGCAGCATATCTCCACACATTCACAGAGGACAGTGACAGCCGACCAACATTCACAATAATGGCAAACATGACCACAGACGATGCAACAATCGTCCCAGAAGAATTTGCATCGTGTATGTTAAACAAGTTCAGTTTCAGTACTAAGGAAAAAGAAGGAGCTAAATTAGACCTTGACTTCATAGGATATGGTGTAAACCTTGACACAACCGACCAAACAGAAAGTTACGCAACCGATCCATTACCATTCACATTCAACCAGATGAAATTTGAAAGAGAAGAATATGGAACCACACCATCAAGCCTAGTAGAAGACGCAAGAATCACAGAATTTGGGATAGATATAGAAACAGGTGTAGTGGCACAACAAGTAAACAACCAATCCACCAGCCCCGGTGAAATGATACACACAAAAATGGACGTATCCGGAAACATAACCTTCGTATTTGAAGATTTAACAGATTATAAAAAATGGCTTGGAGGCGCAAGCGCAACAGAAATGGGAACATCACCATACTACGAAAACGTGAAACTAACATTCACTGGCGCAAACATCGCAAGTACATATGACTATCAATTAATATTTTACCTCCCTAAAGTATACTTCCGAGAATACAAAAGAGACGATGGTGACATGACCAAAGTAAATATGAGCTTCTGGGCACTATTTGATGATGTAACTGACAAAACTATCAGCGCAACATTGCAGAGCCAATTAACAAGCATAGCATAAATATTAAATCCTTTTTTTTATACTTATTTTTTTTTTTTATTATAGTGGTGAGTAATTATGGTAAAAATAAATGATGAAAAAGCATTAGATTTAAGATACAAAAGCCAAATAGAATTTCCAAGCGGAAGCGGAGAGATAAAGAAGCTTGGACGAACAAATAAAATAATGACACGAGAATTAAGGGAATTAATAACTAAAGCAAGCACACTCCCCGAAACCAGCCCCATCAAAGAATTAGAAAAGATGGATGAAGAAATTAGGAAGATGATAAAAAAGTTCATATCACCCATTTCCAAAAAAGAATTGGAAATTGTGGAAGAAGACGACTTAATATACATCCTTGAATTAATAGAAAAAAGAAAATTAAGAAGACAAGGATATAATGACAAACAAATAACCGAACTGGAAAAAGCAGGTGTGGAAGAGCAGTTCCAAAAAACATTGCATTTTATCAAAACAGGTGAAGTATTAGAGGATTTTCCGAACCAGAATATGGAGAAGGATGGGAATATCAAATCTTAATACAACACTTTAATTATAATTCATTTGAGGCAGTGGAAACCGAAGATGATCAAAGAATTGCCATATTACTCAAATATTACTGGAAAGAACAAGAAAAATTATACAAGGAACCAGAACCACCAACACCTCGGATGAACACAGAGGATCCAGCACATAAACAAAACATTGAACAAATGAAAAGAGAATTAGGAATACATTAAAATGCCATCTGGAATGATATTGCACACATCACAGTTCCGACAGAGAATGCAAGGACTTCGTGGAATGGTGGATTCAGAAAAAATATCACTTTTAGAGATGGGAGCCACCAAACTCGGAGGATTAGCTAGCGAAAAAGCACCAGTACAAGTAGTACCACACCCAGAACATGGTGGGCTTTTAAAAGAATCATATGAAACAGAATTATCATTATCCAGCACGTCTGCGGTTATGTTCGCACCAGTAGACGACAGAAACAATTATATCTATGCTGAAGTACAGGAAACCCACAAAGAATTTCGCCACATAATAGGCCAAAGCAACTACCTTGGAGACAGCGTAGACGAATACGGACAAATCTGGATAGGAGAAATTGCAGCCGCAATGCAAAAACTAATGTAAAAAAAAAAGTTTGATTCTTTTAACAAATTTTAGGCTAAAAAGATGTAAGCTAAAATTACTACAATAATAATAAAAACTACCGCCATCCAACCAGCATTTTTTTCTTTTGCTTCATCCTTCTTTTTTTGATTATTATAAAATTCCATTTGGGCTTTTTTTAATTCATCATCATTTATTTTATCTTCTTTTTTCATGAATAATTTTTTTATTAATCATATTATTTAACTTTTACTATTTTTATATATTTTCACACATTAACAGAGACACAGAGGTACACCAATGGTATATCAAGCCGGAGTCATACGAGCAGAGCTTATTTTAGACACTTCTAAATTTGCATCAGGAATTAACAGAGCAGTATCAAGCGTATCAACACTCAACAGAACAGGCAAAGCAAACATTGGAGGATTAGCCACATCCACCAGTAAAGCCACAAGGGTAATGAGGATGCTGGATAGTTCTTCATCCAAAGCAGGCAAATCCACCATGACCCTATCCCAAAGAGTCGCCGAAGCAAGGGGAAGTTTCACCACAATGAACACTGCGGTTGGACAATCACCATCAAAAATAGGGGGATTCAGCGGAGCAATAACAAAAGCCGGAGGAACAGTAAAAAGCTTTGGTACTGGTATAAGTAAACTTATGAACACATTTGTAAGTTTTAATGTTTGGTTTGGTATATTAGCAGCAGGACTAATTGGTAAATACACTGTTGGAGCGGCGATGGCTAATGAAGAAAACAAGTCAATGTTCCGATATATGGGAATGACCAACAGCGAAGTAGAATCATTGGTTGGTAATCTTAATAATTATGCTGCTGCTGCGTCGAAGGTATCAATGCCAGAATTGACAAATGCATGGAAAAAGGTGCGTATGTCAGTTAAAATGACAGGGGCAGAGATGAGTAAATGGACTCCTGTTATTGGGGATACAATTGCACTATTTAAGAATGAAGGTCGTACTGCTCAGGATGCGTCTCTTGCGATTTCTGATGCTATGTCTAATCAGTGGAGGCGTATGAGGGAGCTTAACATTGAGAAGCAAGACCTTTTAGATACTGGTTTATGGAAAGGCAGTACAAAAGATGTTAATGGTTTTTTTGCTGCTTTACAGAAAGTATATCAAGACCGAGGAATTGAAGGTTACGCTAACAAGGTAACATCTTTACAAGACCAATGGGAGATGTTGAAAGAAAAAATACAGCTTGCGGCTATGGCTCTTGGTGAGGTGATGATTCCAGCCCTTACTGCTCTTACTTCTGGTTTTTTGGGTCTTATTAGTGCGTTGGGAAATGAGTTTACAGGTTTAGGAATAGGAATTGCTTCTTCTTTAATTGTTCTTGGATTTTTTTGGGATACATTATCCACTATTGGTTCTAGTATTAAATATGTAACTGTAAAATTAGCTGCTTATATTTTAAGTGTTGAGGCCGGTACGGTTTCTCAGATGGGTTTTGCGGCAGCTGCTAGGGCTGTTACCGTTAGTTTATTAACTAATCCATGGACTTGGGCTATTCTTGGTGTTACTGCCCTTGCTGCTGCGGTTTACATGGCCGGTGAACATTATGGCTGGTTTAAAAGTAATGTTGAAAGGGCAAATAGTGCGTTAAGCCGTGGGAAAACGGCTGTTGATAATGCAAAGAAAGCTCAGAGTGAAGCTCAGAAAGAAGTTGATAAATGGAGCGCTGCACTGGCTAAAGCCACACCAGGCACTGCTGAATATGCTAATGCGGCGGAGAAACTTAAAATAGCTAAAGGGAAATTAGCAAAAGCAACAGCAGAGGCAACAAGAACAGAAAACGATTATAATAATGCCAGCGAAAGACATGCAGCAATTATGAATGCTAATGCTGAGGCTAGTGATAGATATGTGAAAGCTTTACTCAGATATAAAGTTGCTACTGGTCAAATAAAACAAGCTGAAGCAGAACAAATATTAAAGGATACTGAATGGCAAAGTGTATTGAGTGAAGAAGATATAACAACAAGTAAAGGAACGTATAGTTTTAATGTGTTGGCAGGACCCACACAGGCATTGGGAGAGGCTTCTTTAGGGGCGAAATTGATAGGTGGAACGAGTATTACTCCAACAAAGGGAGAGAAACAGTATGCTTATGAGGGAGATATAAGAACAATTGCTCTGGATGCACAAAAAGATCTTTGGGCTAAAAATTTAGCTGTAGCAGGATTAGAATTTGGCCGATTAAAGGATCAAGGCTGGAATTTGTTAGAGTCAAGTTGGCTGGTACAACCTGCGAAATCTATATTAGAATATTTAACTGGTGGTGGTAAATCAACGAGTTTAACTCCTACAAGTGTTGGTGCCGAGACTGTTTCTACTGTACAAACTACTGGTAGGGCTGATTTAACTGGGATGGCAAAGGCGGGAATATCCGCACTCCAAAGCACTATTAAAAGTGGTATTAGTGGGCAGGCTAATTTATCATCTACTGGTGCGGCTATTGCTAATGCAGGTATTAATTTATTGAAGAGTCGTATTAAAGGGTTCATGAATCTTACCACACACGGTAGTAATATAGCTAAAGCTGGAAGAAATGCTTTGACCAGCCATATAAGAGGATCAACTAATTTATCATCAATAGCTAGCAGTGTAAGAAATGCCGGGGTAAGCGATATAAGAAGCGGAATAAAAGGTAGTTTAAATTTATCTTCATTATACACAGCACTAAAAGCGGCTGCTTTAGGTCAACTCCTTATAAGAGGGCCGGGTGGTAGTTTGAGAAATATTAGGAATCTTATTAGAACTACCAGGTCTAGTGTGGCAACTAAAAGAAGTGCTACTACGGCTGATGCTACTGCAAGGAGTATTATAGGTGCTCATGGACCGGGTGATTTCACATATGAAGGATATGGTGGAATAGGGCAGAGTATAAATGATACTTTGTCTAGGATGGCTGGTAATTGTGTTGATGGTACGTTGGCACAGTTGGCTTTGGCACAATCTTTTGGTATTCCCGCTGAAATGATTATGGGTACTTGGATGGATAGTCCTCATGTTTGGGCCCGTATTGGTGGCAAAGATAGAGATATTGCTAATCATAGTTTGACTGGTAGTTGGAATCCTCCGCCTGCTGGTCCATCCACTAATAATAGGATAGGTAGAGAGAAGGCAGATCGATCTATACATCTTCATTTCCATGATAAAGTGTATGGTATGAATGATTTCGGAAAACAGGTTAGACGGATTCTTGATGCTGAGGTTAAAGGAATTTTTTAATTTTCTATTTTTTTTTGAGGTGATTATTTTTGGCAACCGTTGCATGGATTGGACCAATTGCTTTTGAAGTTTATGCATTGATTGAGGGGGATAATTGGAATACTGAATCAGAGGTAAATGTGAGTAGTGCGAGAGGGGTTAATATGGTCTCTCCTAAAGGTATTCACACTACTAGTGATAGTTTTAGTATTGATTGTACTGCTCAGCAAGCATTTGATCTTTATGAATTAAGTAGAAGGGATGAGTTGGTTTGGATTGATAGTACAGCTAATTATAATATTTATCAGTTTCCACATCGTGGATGGTATTATATAAAAAATGTTAGTCTTACTGAGCGTTATCATACTAATTATTTTAATGTGGCTATTGAAATTATTAAAATTACTAATAATCAGTATGATTATTTGAAGATGGATTATACTAATGGTATTGAGGATAACACAACATTGACTCATACTTATGATGATGTTACTGCTACTCATCATTTAACGGATGATTTCAGCACTTTTGACACAGTTACTAATTGGGAGTCTGCATTTAAAAGTGGGATGACTACGGGAAGCATAAGCAGTAGTGGTGGTAAACTTGTTTTTACTGGTCAAAGCGATGTGGATGGAACCACTGGTTACATGGCTACTGTTACCCAAAATAGTTATGACTTGCCATTTTATATAGAGATGGATTTGGAGAAAGTATCTGCACCGGCAGGTTATAATCATGTACTTATGTTCAGTATATTGCCCAGTAAACCCTCTACTATTAATGAATGGCTTACTGCACAGGAAAATGCGGTGAACGTAGCTTTAAGAGTGGCTAGTGGGGGTACAACCTTTGAAGTGTCTAAAAAGGTTGATGGTGCATGGACAACTCTTTACAGCACCACTACTACAGCCACGGTTTCCGGGTTTAAACTTAAATATTTAGCGGACACTACCCTCACCGTGTATTTCAAGGAGGATGGGGGAAGTTATTCAACTGTTTATAATGCTAAAACAGGTTTAGATGATTACATACAAGACCTTTATTTATCATATCTTTTCATGAACAAAGACAGCACCAGTGCCTCCCTTAAATCATCAAGTATAGACGTGTATAGCTACACCCAATCCACTTACCCTAATATTGTTGCTTTACCACAAGGCGCAACATTGGAGACTACGGCTGATTTTAACCGGGCCGGATTGGGGGGTAATATTCCTTGTTATGAAAATCCATCGGATGATCTTTTGTTCACGGTGGATATTGATACTGATCCTACTAATGTCTATGACGGATCGGTGAAGGTTTATAATGACACCACACCAATTTATGGATGTAATACAGTTTATGATGATGTTGGCGACTTCAATATGAATAATGGATTGATTAAATTAATACCAGATAGTGGAGATGACTACATTGAATTATACGCTTATTATGGGGCTGCTTGGAATTTGGTGAATAAGTTTGCACCCGGAACGGGCACCACACCAGACGGAATCAGTCTAATCAAAATAATATATAACACCAGCGAAAAGGTGGTAGTCCAAGTTAACCGGACTTACTGGCATATGTGGCGTGGAAAACCTTTTGTAATGGTAGAACACCCATACCATGACCTTGGGTATATTAGGAAGACATGTTATTATCATGATGTATCAACCACCACAGACCCTGCAGCTGATGCGGATATAACTATGGAAGATGATTTTTATTGTAACATTTACAGTAAAGGAACCGGTGATTGTACCACCCCTGATCCTGCGGATGATTACAGATTGCAAATAATCCAAATAGATCCTACCACAATCAAATCCGATTATATTCCTGCGTGTGGTTGCACAGGTATTGGTTGGTATGATGCCACAGAAACCTATACCGACCCTAATGGATATTTAAGTATTGCACAGGAGTTTATGACACAAACCGTTCAAAAAATTAAGTATGAGAGGTCATGAATATGGTTTTAACTAGTTTCAACCCCACAACCACCCACATACCACAAAACACGGTAATCAACGACCCTTACATCCGGGTGGATATGGAATGTAAGGATCATAACTATCTCTATTTTTATTATTTTAAAGATTGGAGTAAAAGTGCTGCGGTGGAAGAGGTGGAAAGCCTCGGCGAGAAATGGGTGCAAATCAACCCCAAAAGTGCCAGTGCATCTGTAAATCTAATTAAAACAGTGAACATAGGAAAAGAGGGATGGTATCGTATACGTGTACGGCTACGTCGGGGGCCTAAATTAACCGGAACAGCCACAATAACCATTGCTGGGACACAATTAGATGACACATTCAACCCTTATAAAACATATTATGCTCAGGATCATATATCTGAATTGGATTATGGTCTTAAATATTTAAATAGTGGTAATACTGCTTTTCAGTTAACTATCACAAAAGATGTGATGGTAAAATCTATTAGAATACAGAGAATAGAAAAATATAGCACAAATGACACACAAGACAGCACAAGGCTTAATATTAAAAACATGGAGTGGACACAGAACGGAGTATCTGAATTAAACACTGCTACAACAGTTGTAGGAATGAAAGAAGATTATTATGATTTAAGTAATGATTATAGTCGCCTTAAATTTGACTACGGCGACCAAATAAGAATATATACGGGTCAAAATTACCGTGACACCAAGTGTGTGTTTGGAGGATACCTTGGAGATTATAGTGAAAATTTGAAGGAAGGAATAATCACGTTAAACTTTGTGGATCGGCTTTATGATTTAGAACGTCGCCCTGCTTATAAAAATTTCCGTGTAGGTAGTAGCAGCACATCTACTGAAAACAATATGTTTCCTATGATAAATTTTGGAAACGCCTTGGATGCTGCTAAATATTTCTGTGAAACAAGTGAAATAAGATTAAATGGTGAAAATATTCACTCATCATTCACAGATAGTGATACAAGTACACGGAGCTACTGGAAAAGTTTTGGAGCTACCACCCATTATGACAGTATGAGTAATAATGGGGGGTACTGGAGAAGCCTTTATAGTAAAGATGGTAATCCTAAACCATGCTACTATTTTGGTGTGGGAGCTTCGACGGGTGCGGGTTATATTAAATTATTTGAGGATAACAGTCGTTATATTGATGCCAGCCAACTTAACCAGTTTACCATGCAGTATAAGAAAGCTGGACGGTATGGTGTAACTTATTTCCCTGCGGATATTGCCTTTAAAATGCACACTGAGGAGGAAGCTTATGATGATGCGACTTATTATTATGTGAAGTTCACAGGAAATAATACGACTAATGTGATTGGTAAAGTCACACCTAAGGATAATAATAGTTGGAATAATATTAGTTTTGATTTACAGGAACTGTTTGATAATTACAAGCCCAGTAGCAATTATTATATTAGTGAGATAAGCCTGCGGAGCACTATTGCAAGTTATCAGACAAGCACACGCCAGAATAGGGCAATACTTATAGATAATATTAGTATGTATAGTACTGCCACTGATGTGGGCTATTTAGAGGATAGTGAGGTTAAAACGCCACTTGAACATTTAAAGGAAATGTGTGATAAAGCCCGTTTAACTGCTTACGTAGATTATAATGATGATCCACGTCTTGACAGCTTAGTTGTGTTAAAGGAAAAGGATGAAATAGTGGACACAGAGGCACGTGAAGGTGTGAATATTCTAGAATGTGGGGAAATAAAATATAATCCTCTTGAGGAGCTTTGTAATAACAGTAGTAAAAGTTACATGATAGATGAGGAAAAAACAGGCATCGTATTTAGTAGTAACCATGAATCATACCAGCACTATGATTGGAAGGGAAAACATGAAACTTTAACTGATATTAAGAGTAAAGGAACTGCTCAAGCTCTTGCTAATAATGAAGTGGGGTTTAACAAGTATATTTATCCCTCATTTGACATCACCCTTCAGGGCACGTGTAATCTTAAACCAGACCAGTATATGAATGTAACCTTTGACAGTGCCCGTTTAACCGGTAATCATGAAGTAAAATCTATAATTAATTATGTAAATTTTGATGATGATGATATTTTCACGACACAATTAGATCTTGGTGAACCTAGCCGCAGATTCCGGAACTTATTATCCACGGTTTTGGATAAAATACACAAAGGAGAAAACCAGACAACGAGTGGGGCATATGATCAAGATACATTACGTAGACTGGGAAAAGCCAGTCCTGGTGGATTTATAGGGGTGAAATAATGGTAGTTATAAGAAAACAATACAGTGGTGCGGATTTAATACAGGAAGATTTATTGAGCTATAATTTCACCGCCACAGAGGAAGAGGATGCTTATTATAATCCCCCCAGTAATGAGGAAAGGGTGGAGGGTTTGATGCAGTTAACACACGCCATTGTGGAGTCTAATAATTTTCATTGGAACTATGTCAGAGTAAACTGGACATATAGTACTCTAATTGCCTCGGAAGTTTTTGAGGCTTTATTCCAACTTTACGGTGTAACACTACAAGGAGATGATGTGTTACTAGGAGAGCAGAGCGTAACCACTATAGGTACAGAGACAACAGATGATATACTTTTTGACCTTAAACAATGTGTAGGATTACCACCTCTTATTAATATTCCCGGAACAACCACCGCTGGAAAGATACGGCTTAATCTTCCATTTAAATTTGAAAACTATGAAGATGACAGTATAAAACTCTACTACAACAGCGGTGGTAGTAGTGTAACACAAGACACCGGTACAGATAGTAATTATTATATCACATTCACCACTCCTGGTGGATTAGTCCCGGGTGAGGATTGCTATGTTTATGTGGAGGAATTAAATGATTACACATTTGAAACTAACACTGTACCTGTAAGTAATCAGTCTATATTGCGTTTAGGTTATGATAATCCTAATAATTATGTTGGATTAAGGGTTAAAATATTAATAGATGGTGATAGTGATTATAATGTCACAATAAACAGTATAGATTTCTGCTATGAGGTGAACTAAGCTATGGCAATTGAAACATTCCTCTCTGGCATGCCACAGGGACATACAATGAAATGGAACGCCCCGGATTTCATTGGAAAAGATGGATATTTAGCCTATGATTCCACATACTACCTTGAAAGCGGAGTAAAAGTAGATGGTGCGGATAAGGAAATCTTTGACAGCGGACTAATACAATCCGGCGACCTTGAAGGATTTTATGATATATATTTTATATATGATTTTGTTAGCACATCTGGATTGGAGTTTGGAAATAGTGTATTTGAATTAGAAGTCTATAAGGATGGGTCAAAGGTAACTTGGACAAGTGGAAACCATGACGGTGGGAGTATTTATATATCTTATATTGATAGCAGCACCACCACCACTTGTATATCTCTTTATTTCAGTCCAAATAGCACATATCAATTGAAACTGGTAACACAAGGAGATATGGATGGGTATACCCCGATACTGGATTATGTGCGTTTTGATCTGCATAATCAAACACAGCCCTTCCAAAGTTGGATTAATCCCACAGGATCCACAAATACAGGGAGCGAGATTTGGATGATAGACACGGGAACTGACAGTATTAATGGTAATGGCACTCCTTACACCAGTAAGACTGTTTATCCACATTACCGGTTTAAAGTGATTGAATTTGCAGATGCAACTGCAGCGAGTAATTATTATATGTTTAATTGTAACAGGGGTTATGGTACAGGTTTTACCGTGTATGCGACAAGAATTAACAGTGTTAATTGGAGTAGTGGAACGTATGTAACATTTTCATGGTTCTGCTACGGCGTCGTGGAAGTTCCCGTGGTCAGACCATTAACACCATAATCTTTTATATAATAACACCTTTTTTTTGGGAGGAGAATTAACTATGACTACAAAGAAAGTAGATATCAACGAATTTTTAGATAAACAGAAAGAAGTTAAAAAATGGGAAGATAATTACCTTAAAAAGAGTGGTAAAAGACGCCTCCCTAACTATGTGATTTTTAAGGATGGTTATCAAGCAAAGATAAGTGATTGGATTGATGCAGTGAAACGATACACAGCATTTATGCAAACTAAGGGCTACGTGCCAAAATATGTAAATGTAGCAGTGTATAAACCAGAAGTTAATTCCAAACCCTCTTTAATTCTCACCGAACCAGTTAAATGTTATTATTCCGACCAGCCCCCTATGTGGCATTTTGGTCATGATTGGTATGCTGGTAAAATACACGTAGGAAAAGATGTGTGTCGAAACCAAAATGCTGAGGTAGTTAGCATAGCAGATGGAACAGTAAAACAAAGTTATGACAGTACAACATGGGCGGGAGTAATAGTTGTAGAATATAATTATGAGGGGCACCGTTTCACTGCTGTTTATTGGCATATTAACCGGAGCAGAAAGGTAGGAGATAAAGTAAAACGTGGTGAAAAAATAGGAACCATATATCGTGGATTACGTGCAAAGAGTGGTCAAAGTGATGTAAATGACCATTTACACTTTGGGGTACGTATAGGAAAATATGACAGCACATACAGCCAAAAAGGAGCATTATATAAAACTAATATTCACGGCTTTGTCGATCCAGACAAGTTCCTTAAAAACCCATTAACATACCTTAAATAATATCCTATTTTTCTTTTTTTAATTTAATTTAATATTATTGGAAGTATTAACAATGGAACACACTTTATATGTGGATACAAGAGAACCAAAACATATTCAATCTAAATTTCTCAGTATGGCAGAAGATTATCAAGATTTAGAAGTTCAAATCAAAAAATTAGATACTGGAGACTTCCAATGGGAATATGGAATTATTGAGAGAAAAAGTATAGATGATTTTATAAGTTCCATGACTATAAAAAGGGAAAGAAAGGATAAAACGCAATATCAGCGATTAGAAGAACAATTAATTCGTCTCAAAGAATTAGACCTGCCTATAAAGGTTATTATGATACATGGAAATTTAAAGGAGTGTTATAGTCAAATACATCCTCATAGTGTGCTTGGACAAATTGCAAGTATACAGGCACAGGGAATAAATGTGATGTGGATAAATGAGGATGTGGATTGGCCTTACTTTATTTATCGTTTAATTGTAAAATCAAAGAAATACTCTTAAAAAATAGATGATTGGGTGTGTGGATGGAGAGGGATTGGTATTAGGGGACGTAGAAAAGAATATTAATTTTTTTCCCTCTCATTTTCCACTTGTATTGGAGTTGAAGACTTTTGTTTTTGTCATACTGTATTTTTGTATGTTTTAATATATAAGTGTTTTGGTGTTTAAGTGTTTAAGTAGTAATGTTTATATATGTTTATATGTATATATTCACTAAATTTAGTGTGAGACCAAAAAATATGAAGAAGGATGATCCACCGTGTAAAACGGTGATGGCTACTGCGTTAATAGTAGCACTGTTAATATTTGCTTTTGTACAACCAATCACAGCATCAAATGCTGCATATAATGTTGTCGTGACTGATAACTATGTGATGAGCACGGGAAAGTGTACGTGTAGTTTGAGTGATGGTAGTTACCGTTACCAGACACGCGTATTCCAAAATTACGACCCATCCAGCCACCGTTATGGTATATTGAACTATGAGGTAGGTAAGTGTAGCCAGAACGTTGAGGGTATGTGGTATAGTACCGTGACAGATGTTGATTACTGTTTAATACACGGTAAATCACATGATAATCGTGGTTATTATTTACGGCCTTATAATGGTGTGGCTGGTGGATATGTAGTTGAAAATGGTTATATTGTTGGAAAAGTAAGTGATACGCATGGGTTAAATATGGCTCAAAATGGTTGTAAATCATTGAGTTCATATAATAATAAAAAAGATAAGTTTGTTGGTATGTTCACGGCTTTTTTTATTAGCCGACAGATTGGAAACTAATTTTTCCTTTTTTTCCTTTTTTTATAGGGGTTGGTAGGTATCATACATTATTTATTTTATATTTTTTGAAGGTGATATGTTTATTTTGGTTTATGCTTTATTTATTTTATAGTTTATCAGTTTTTCTATTGTTTTAATTAATCGTACTATTATTTTCATATCTCGCCCAAAGGTTTAATATTACCCCACTATACATTTTTTGTATGGTGGGGATTTTTTTTATCAAAAAATAATGAGTAATACAATCAACTTTTTTAATCACACAAATAAGGGTATAACCTAACAAAAAAGTAAGATTAATATAGCAGTAACCAACCAAAAATGAAGGGTTATATATTAAAAACAACATATAAAAACCTATGAAACCCATAGAAAATATAGAAAAAGACCCACACATCCAAATGTTTCTCCAAACAAGAAACATGAAACCACGAACAATAGAACTAAGATTATTACAAATCAAAGACTATTGCAAACACCATAATATGACTCCAACACAAATAATAGAAGAAGCTGAGGAAGATGAAGACCAACAAATAAAAATGAAACACCGAAAAATAAGAAAACGATTAATAACATACATAAACCACAAAATAAACAATGAAGAAAGCCCCGCAACAATACTCAGCCGGATCACCAGCATAACATTATTATACAAAACATTCGAGATCCAAATACCACAACTTCCCCGACCACATCATGACAAAGAAGATTACAATATACAAAACATACCCACCAAAGAAGATATACAAAAAGCATTATCATACTGCAACATACAATATCAAGCCATAATTAAATTAATGGCAACCAATGGCATTATGACATTTTGACATAAAAACAGAAAAGTATATATACCTCTTTGACATACAAATACAACTATAAAAAAAAAGAGATTAAAGTAAACAAATTTTTAGGGGTGAAATAGGAATGTTTAAAAAAAATATAGATGAAAAAACGAGAAATGCTGTTTTTAAAAAAATAGAAGAAAAGATTGGATTCAATAACCATCTTGAAAGAATTGCAATGGATTTAATGATTGTTATGGATTCTGATTTTCAAATCTATAACAATGGTGATGTGGAGGTAGGTTTACGCACACTCCCAGAACCCAAAAAGTATATTGGACTAATGAATCAATAGGGGGGACTGTTTTTATGAATGAATGTTTTTATGAAGATGATGAAAAAATTAGGAAAGACCCATTGTTTAGTATTGATGATGATGTGGATGATCTTTTTGATCGAGTGAAAAATTTGGAGAAGAATATTGATGTTTTGACACGGGTTGTTCAAGAATTTTTAGGTTTTAAATGTGTTATTTGTGGGGAGTTGTTGGCATTGGATGATCCTTGTCGTGTTCCTCTTTGTAATAATTGCGCTACTAAATATATGATTGATGTGGGGGATTTAGATGAATAGGCGGTTGAATCCCCCAAAGACAAATAGTGGACGTTTCATAACGATTGATGTAAGGTTATTATTTTCTGCCTTCGTGGGTGTAGTGGTTTTACTCTTGGTTTGGTGGCTGCTACACTCACCTCCTAACATGATTTTAAGGGTGTGATGGTGTGGAATTGACAAAACAAGAAGCAATCAGTATATATGAAAGTGATGTTTGGAAAAAATGGTCAGATATGGAGGTTGTCCAATTTCAGTTATTCACACCAAAACTATGTATACCTTTTGAAAGGTTTCATGAAGCTGTTGAAAATGTTTTAGGAAGACCCGTTTATACTCATGAGTTTGGTTTAAATGCGGATGGTTTAAAAGCAGAATTTTTGGGTGAAAAGAAAGCACCTACTCTTAAGGAAATTATTGAGTTAATACCAAAAGAAAAGAGAATTATTTTGAGAGAAAGGGAGGCGGAACTATGATTAAAGTTGTTACTGGTCACAACATAGCCGACTTTGAACACAATGTAAACAAACACTTAAAAAAAGGATGCACACCCATCTACGAATCATTCCAAACACACCCTAAAGGATTTGTTATGTTCATGATATGCCCAGAACAATATGAACTAACAAACATGGGCAAAAAATTAGCAGAGGCACTAAAAAACCCCGAAATTGGTGAAATCCTTGACACCCCAGAGGAAATTGTGAATGCTGAGGAGGTTCCGGAATGTTAAATAATGATATTAACATTCTTTTAAGGGTTTTGGATACTGATGAGTTTTTATTGTTTTTAAAGAAGGAAAGAGAAATAGAAGAAGGGGTGTTATAATGGATATAACTGAAATAATACTCACAGATATCCAATCAGACGCGGAAATGATATTAAATGAAATCAAAGAGTTAGAGGAACATCAATTACTGACACGTGATAAAGTAAGGGTTGTACAGCTCCGGAAAGCATTGAAACAATTCATAAAAGAAGGGGGAGTTACAATATGTGTAATGGAATAGCCGTACTAGTATACCGTAAATATGGACGATTACGTGGGCTTTGCACGGGCATATCATCACATGATAAACTATGCAAAGAAGATGAAGCTCTTCAATATGGAAAAATAGAACCATACCGCTTTGAATTATTATACCCATCCAACCTTGTCTTTGACCGTGGATATAAAGAATTACCATTAGGTAAGGGTTTATGTGGTGAACAACCACCAAGGGAGGTTTGGGATGTAGCACGGAGTGTGAGTGAACCTTTTATCATGAAACACAGCCTAAAACAATTACAATATGCTAACTTAAGAGGTGCTAACTTAATAGGTGCTGACTTAAGAGGTGCTAACTTATATGGTGCTAACTTAAGAGGTGCTAACTTAAGAAGTGCTAACTTATATGGTGCTAACTTAAGAAGTGCTAACTTATATGGTGCTAACTTAAGAGGTGCTAACTTATATGGTGCTAACTTAAGAAGTGCTAACTTATATGGTGCTAACTTAAGAGGTGCTAACTTAAGAGGTGCTAACTTATATGGTGCTAACTTAAGAGGTGCTAACTTAAGAAGTGCTAACTTATATGGTGCTAATATGGAAGGGGTGGTTAAATGAACTGCCCCGTCTGTGATTCAATAATGCACATGTCACAATATAATTATCACTGCCCTAAATGCGGTGCACGGATAAACAAGGATCAGCTTAACATATCACCAAACGTCCCTATGAACTTACACCCACGCCATAGGGACACTCCTAACATGGCTGGTTTGTTTTGGCTCATATACACAGCTTTTATTGTTGCGATGTTTTTATGGTTGATGTGGGGATAAATGAAGTGAACACATTCAATTTTGTAGGAGGAGTTTAATGACTAGAATAATGGAATTAACAAAAGAACAAAAAGAATTAATCCCCACAATCCGGGATGAATGGTTAAACCTTTTCCAAGACCAATCACCCGCTACAATGAACAAAAAAGTTGTCCGTGAGGGTGTGGAATGGATGTATGGTTTAGCGGGGTTGAGTAAACCATGTTTAATCTTTGTTGAAAGTCCTATGGCTTGTCAAATTGCTGCACATATCCTTAAAAAAATTAACATATTAGATCCTGTCTGGGATTCTGTCCATGATTCTGTCCATGATTCTGTCTATGATTCTGTCTATGATTCTGTCCGGGATTCTGTCCGGGATTCTGTCTATGATTCTGTCCGGGCTTCTGTCTGGGATTCTGTCCATGATTCTGTCCATGATTCTGTCCATGCTTCTGTCCAGGATTCTGTCCGTGCTTCTGTCCGGGATTCTGTCAGGGATTCTGTCCATGATTCTGTCCATGATTCTGTCAGGGATTCTGTCCATGATTCTGTCTATGATTCTGTCCGGGCTTCTGTCCATGCTTCTGTCCATGCTTCTGTCCGGGCTTCTGTCTGGGCTTCTGTCCGGGCTTCTGTCAGGGATTCTGTCCATGATTCTGTCCATGATTCTGTCCATGCTTCTGTCAGGGATTCTGTCTATGATTCTGTCCATGCTTCTGAAATTGAATATATTAATCCTGCATGGTGCACATTCGGCTACGACGCCGATTGGGGGGCGTTCTACGAATACTGGGAAAAAATAGGAATATTCAAACACAAAGAATTCAGTAAATATAAAAAATATTTAAAAGAAGGGCGGGTGTTTTATGCAGTCTTCCTCAAAGGATTAGCAGTTGTTTGTGGAAACCCTCTTTATATCAAACGTGACACTGATAAAAGATTACATTGTGAACACGGAGCTGCTTTAGAATGGAATGATGGATGGAAACTATATTATTGGCATGGTGTGAATGTGCCAGAAAAATTCATCACCGAGAAAGAGAATGTTACAAAGGAGGATATATTACAAATACGGAATGCTGAGGTACGGCGAAGCGTCTATGAAATAATAGGGGGTGACCGTTTCGCTGAACTACTTGATTTAGAGGTGATTGACACAGCTACACTGGAAAGTAAGACCGTGCCAAGCAAGGGTTACTATGAACTACAAAAAATATTAAATGATAATCAAAGCCCATTCATAGATCACAGGCAGGAGGTGATGTTGCTTAGAAGTAGAGAAGTAGATGAAATAGCTGGGGATTATATAAGTTTTGTTCGTGTAGTGTGTCATAGCACGGGGCATGTGCATTATCTGGGTGTGCCTAACACTTTTACGGATGCTGTTGAGGCACTGGCATGGACATTCCCTGGTCAAAACAAGGAAACATACAAACCTGAAATAGAAACATAAAAAAAAAAGATAAATGAAGGAGTGATATATATGGAATTATTTAGACATGGAGATTTATTATTCAAAAAAATAGGGGAAGTACCAAAAGGATTGGAAAAAATAGGACATGGACGGATAGAGGAAGGTGAAGTCACTGGCCATCACCACCAAATCCAAGAACAAGATGGTTTTAATAGTTATGGTGTGGATGGGGAGATAACCGTCTTAGAAGTTACTGGTGGTGAGTTAACGCTTGTGCATGAAGATCATCATCCTATACCGTTGGAGCGGGGTGTTTATGAGGTTGTCCGGCAACGGGAATTAAATCCGTACACCCAAGCAGCAGAAAGGGTGATGGATTAAATATAATGTCATGAACTTCGTTATAGAGTAATATAGCGAAGTTAAACCCTATCATTTCATTTTTTTGGGTGTCCACTGGTTGTGGTTCTATTCTCTTTGATTTAACCCCCCCCTCAAAAGATTTCCAGGTTCGAATCCCGGCGCACCCATCCCATTTAGGGGAACTATAAAAAAAAATAGAGGTCGATCAGAAAATGAATGAACTAAAAAAACAGGTGAAAGAAATAAAGGATTGTAAAAAACGTGTAGAAAAGGCAAGACGAAAGTATAAAGAAAAAGTTGCAGATATACAACTCCATATGGACAAATATCTTGAAAAACATATGATTGAGGGCCGTTCTAACAAGGAGCAACGTGACAGTATTGTCTATGAAGAAACAAAGGATTTAATAATGGAGTTAAAGGAGTTAGAGGCAAGCCTGGCATTTAAGCATGAAATGTTTGATGTGTGTAAACTGGAAAAGCAATTGGACGTGGAAGATATTAAGGTGCGTGTAGTGGTAGATTTTCAAAATAATGGATGGGTACAACCCATATCTGAAATAGAAACTGATTTAACAGAACCAACAGAGGTTGCATAACATGACTGTATTTAAAACAAGAGAAAGCGAAAATAAAGAATTAGATAATAATAGAACTGATACAAGAGATTATGAAACATTTAAACTCAATGAATTAGAAGATGAATCAATCTTCCAGGGTGAACCATTTCTAACAGAAATATATGAAAATGAATTTGAAGACAGTAACACTGGTAAAACGGTCAAAAAATACAGTGCAAATCTATATATAGCTGACACAGAAACTGAGGAAAAACTCCATATCCGTGTAAACACTAAAGGCAGTAAAGATAAACAACAAGCACGGCAGGGAAGCGTTCTTTATGATATCATTGACAGTATAGAATCACTCTATGACCCTGACTTTGAGGGAAAAAACAATATACACACTATCAGCTTTGAAGAGTTAAGAGAATACATTAATGGTCTTGGATTTGTAGAAGGAATAGTAAATGAACATATTCGTAGTAGAACAGTGTGGAATACCTTCCGTATAGTAAAAGTCAAAGCAAGAGAAGGAGATAAGGATGTATAATTCTAATCTTATCAAAGCGTTATGTAAAGTACAAGAAAAGATCACAAATCCTCCGAACACAGCTACAAATCCTTTTTTTAAGAGCAAATACGCTCCTCTACCTGAAATACTAAAAGAGATAAGACCGCTTTTAACAAAAGAAGGATTAGTGTTAATTCAAAACACAGGATCAGAATTAATTTATGATAATGCTGCTAATCCTTATCCTCATATTTTTGTTAAAACTATATTGTTTCATCAGAGCGGGGAATCTTATGAAACAGATAAACTTTACTTAAAATTAGATAAAAAAACACCACAAGGAGCGGGGAGTGCTATAACCTACGCACGCCGTTATCAATTAACCGCGTTACTTGGTATAAGTAGCGAAGACGATGACGATGGAAACACTGCTAGTATAAACAAGACTAATGAAAAAGTAGAAGAGGATACGCCTAAAAAGGTTAAGCCCAAGTCTGGAACTAAGAAGAGAAAAGTAAGACGAACTAAAGAGAATACAGGTAAAGAGTTGGATATTAAAGTATTAGAGAAGAAACCACACATTGACACAGCCATAGAAACCCTTAGAGTTAGTGGAATACAACTAAACCTTGAACATATACTTAAAGAGTTGCAGGATATGCTGGGTGAGGAAACCATAACACAGGACGAGTTTAATCAGTGTAAAAAAGAATTAGGGTTGAAAGTATGAATAAGCAGAATGGTTTACCACCTCACAAAAAACACTGGATCGACTTCAAAGGCTGCATCGTAGACCTACAACACGGCAAAAAGAAAATCCCAAACGTATTAATCATGGACGTGGACATCGAGAAACGCACAATATTCTACCGTGAAGACCTCGGCAACGGCCGGCGTGGCATGGCATCCGGCGGTGTGCTGGGCATGGTTGAAATAGAGGACACAAGTAAAGCAGTGAAAAATAAAACAATACAAAAAGCCACACAACAATTACTCGACGAAAAAGGAGTAAAAATTGAGAAAATCACACCATCTATGTTGCTAAAAATCCTTGATAAATTCTTGAAAAATAAGAAAATTAACCAAGCAACATTTAACAAAGCTAAAACAGTGTTGGGATATAAATCATAACACACAATATTATTTTTTAAAAAAGGGGTGAGACCAATGGATATAGGAACAGTATTGATAGAATTAGCAGATAAATTAGGAATAGCAGTTGAAGAAATATTTAAAATATATACAGGGGTACAGTGGGCGTTTGGAATTTTAACCATTATTTGCGCAGTATCCCTCCTAATAATTACAATATTATTAATTAAAAAAATTTTAGAATATTTCAAGGAGAAAAGAAGGATAGAAAACGATGATGATAATACATATATAAATTATAGTAAGATTGAAAAACTTAATGAAAAATACGTCATTTATTGTGGATTAATTTATCCAATTCTTATTTGTTTAGTCCCTTTTATTATTTGGTTTGTTGGTAGTAGTATTTTACAAATATATTATCCCCAATATTTTGCAATTGAAAATTTATTACATTCAATGTTTCCATCATAAAAAGGGGATTTTTATATGATTAGAGGCATTGAAACTGTTAAAAAAGAAATCCAAAACCAAAAAAAGAAAAATATAACATGCAAACACTGCCAGGGCAACGCAACCCTATTCCATTTTTACCCAGAAACCTTTGACTATTTCTTTCATTGCAAAAATTGTCATAAACTTACACATCTTAACCCTTGCGAGGAATTGATAAAAAAGGATATGGAACGAGTATATGGCACAGATGGTATTAAATTATATAATGGACTTGATAATCATGTGATAGAAGTGTATCTTAAAAGCATTAAACGAATGAAAGATTTTATGGAAAAGATACACCAAAATGGTGTGAAAGAATATGATTTAAACTTTTTTGATGGATGGTTCACATTCACACTGCCAAGAAAATTTGTTTTGGAAATATTATGGCTTCCACATAAAAATGATAGTAGGAGAACATTATAATGCCAGTTTATCAACGAATTTGTCCAGTTTGTGGAGAATTGTTCACAGCCACACGCCGAGATGCTAAATATTGCCAGCCACAATGCGCCCATACTGTATGGAGATCTAAAAATCGTGAAAAAGTGAGAAAAACATCTAAAAAATATTATTATAAAAATCGTGAAAAAATCAACACTAATTTTATGAAAAAATATTATGAACGTAACGGACCTAAAAAGATAAGAAAGTGGAAGGATTTGAAGGAGGAGGTATTTAATTATATAACATATAAAGGCGTGGAATATGTTTGTAATAGTCAGAATTTGTATAATATTATAATTAAAGAGTTCCCATTAAATAAAAAGTTAAGCCAGGGTTTGAGCCGGGCAAAGATTGGTTTATGGTTGCGTGGTTGGGTTGGTGCTGGTTTTTTGGTGCGATTGGGTACAAATCCACAGAGTTACAGGCTTGTAAGTGGTGTTAAATCAAGTGAAAGTGTAGAGGTTATAGTATGAGTGAGGAGTTTGAGGATATATTGGATGATTATCAACGAAAACTCCATAAGACACAAACTTGTTATGAACTTGTAATCTGCAACAACCCCAACTGTCCCCACCACGGTGACAAATACAGTTGCAGTCGCAGTGTGCCTCACCCATGTACAATGCATTGCAGTAGTGATTGTGTAGGGCATCCGGGAAGTGAATGTGTACCCTTAAATGAAATAAAGGAGTGAATAATAATGACTTTCTGTGAAATATGTGGAGATCATACTATAAAAAAAAAATATTGTGAAAAACATTTAAAAGAAATAACTTATTTGAGATTGCGGGGTATGTCAAAAGAAAAAGCACATAAAGGCGTAGAATTAGTTCATCAAGCAAATCTTAGTGGCATGGGGGTTTTTAGTATTTATGCTTTCAATAAATTTATGAGGGAGTGAATGAAATATGAATATTGAGGGAATTATAAGTTTCTGGTTAATATTTGGGGTGACTGCATTAATAACAGGATTAATCCTCATAACATGGTTTGCATTTACTAAATTTTTTAAAATTATATGTAAAAAATATGGTTGTGTTTATGGTATTATTATAGGAATTATATGTTGCATAATATTTGTTAATTTAGTTATATTATTCTTAACTTAAATTAGGGGGAGTAAAAATGAGATTCAATATAGCTAATATAACTCTTGATGATAAATTCATAGTTATTGAAATTTATCCTGAAAATAAAATTATAGCAGAATTTCCATTCAAAAAAGGAGTTACTAATCTTTACTCTAAAGAAATTGCAGGAGCTTTGGCTGGGGATTATTGTGAATTTCTTAATAATAAATACTGCGATAAAGAGATTAACAAGGAATGGCCAAGGATAGATCGTGAATCGCGGATAAAGTATCATGAAGAACAGATAAGGTTATTGAAAAGTAAAGAGAATGTTAGTTGGAATGAAGATGGTGACGGGGTTGAATAGATATGGATAAAAAAAAAGTAGAAGATAAAATAAATTATTTGAATAAATTATCAGAAAAACATGGGAAACAAATCATACCTCTTGCTAAACATTTGAAAAGCTTATTGGAAGATGAAAAAATAGATGTTCAAACATGGCACTATTTACAAGTATCTTTCAAAGTTTTAAGCGATGGTAATGTACTTATATCTGATATTGAATTAATAAGACAATAAAAAGGGAGTGAATGATAAACATGTATTTAGATTTAAAAGAAAGGTTTTTAGTATTAGCTATATCAGTTATACTTTTATTGATAGCATGGATTTTGGAATCGGATGGTAATAATGTATATCATCTCTTTTATGGTTGGGGGGCGATTGCTGTTGGTGTTATATGGGGATCAAATGTAAAAAAAGGGAGTAAGTAAAAATGAAAAAATATCATGTACATATATATAAAGTTCCAGAAAAAGCAGAAATAGATGTAGAAGTAAAAAATGTTGAAGAAATAGGGGAAATAGCGTTTGATAAGGCAGATAAAGGAAAATTAAAATTTAAAAAAAACGATGAAGGAGAATATACTTTGATGTATTGGGAAGTTTAGATGATTTTAAAGGGAGTGAATGATAATTATGAATGATAAATATATTTTAATGTGTAAAGAAGCAAAGGAAATACAAAACAAATGGAAACCCAAAGAAGGGGATTTTGTCACATATTGGCAGGAATTTGCTAATAGAATAGTGCCCTCTTCATTTGAATTTTTAAGAAAAAATAATTGTGGGATAATTGTAGAAAAAGAAGGCCACCCAATTATAAACTGTATAAATGTCGTGTGGTTACCTCGTCAAGAAGATCTACAAAAAATTTACATGGAAAACCAGGATTGTAATATGGAATATATGACATTAAGACTCCGAGACTGGTTACATGATAAATGGTTACACTATAATTCAGCTTTGAATGACATATTACCAGATGAAGACCAGTTTTATATTCTGGATTGGAACACTCTCTGGCTTTGTTTTGTCATGGAAACTGTGTATGGTAAGGTTTGGGATGGTAAAACATGGATAGGGAGTGAATGATAAACATGATTGAAAAAATTGAAATACCTTTATATGACGGTATGGATTACAATAAAGAACTTAAATTAATAGTAAGTGAATTTGCAGGGCGAATGTATTTAAATGTTTATAAAAAAGATGATTGTGAAGAAAAAGATTGCTTAATGACTTTAAAAGTAGATAAAAAAGACTTAGATAATGCGTGGGAAGCTTTAAAATAATGGAGTGAATGATAAACATGGATAGGGAGTGATTAATTTGGTTTCTGTGATATGTACACAATGCACAGGTGTTATGAACTACCGAGAATCAGGCCGGAACAAGTACCCCGTGTACCGCTGCCAGTGTGGGTATACGGTTTTTGTGGAGTTATGGAACCGTTCCTGGCAAGCAGATGTAGAAAAATGGTGAATATAAAGGAGTGAATGATTGATTTGAAGGAATTAACAGAATTTATAGAAAAATACACCAACGCAATGAGTTTTTACGAAGCTCCCTATACACATGAAGAACAGCCAAAAACAATAGATTTAGAATTCATTATTGACCACATTTTAGGAAATATACTACCACTATGGTTCATTGATTCGCAAAGACAACCCGAATTGAACTGGTTAAGGAGCGAGGGGCAACAATTATTATATGAAGAACGGTTAATGCATCCCATTATAGCTATGATGGAAGCTGAAAAAAATATGGTAAAAATAATAAATGATATTTCCAAAATTCAATGCACAATATATGATGAATTATACATCCTAAATAAGGAAATGATTAACTGAAAATATGGAAAATAATATAAATAAAAAATATTAACAATAATCTAATTTTTATACAATTTACTATTTAAATTATAATTTGGGTGAGACCATAAAAAAGAAGAAAGGAGACATAGGGAGCATGAAAAAGTGGACACAAAAAGAAAAAACAAACTCAAACAAAAAATAACACACCCACAAACACACAAAAACCCACACACATTACCAGAAGACACCAGCACCACACAAACACAAATCGAACAATACCTAACCGACCACCACAAACACACAATCCAAAAAAAATACATCACATACCCTGACAACAACACACTAAAAATAGATTACACCACAATAGAACAACACAACATCAACCTCGCCGACACACTCACAGACCAACCCATCGAAACAATAAAAGAAATACAAAAAACCTGCCAAACACTACACACAAAAAAAACCCCGCACACACTACAAATACAAATCACAAACCTACCACCAAGACACACACTAAAAAACCTACGCCAAATCACCACCAAAACTATAGGCAAACTTTATAACATACAAGGACTTGTTAAAAGGGTGGGAGAAAGAACACCTACTATTACCACAGCATATTATGAATGTAGGGGATGTTTAACACCCCGCATGATACCACAAACAACTCCAGAAATATTAATCGAACCCGGAACATGCACGGGCTGTGGAAACAAAAACTGGACACTAAACCTCACAAAATCCACAATGAAAGACATACAAAACATTAAACTTTATGACAGCTACCAAAATCTTCCTAAAGGACAACAACCACGGAGCATGACCGTACAACTTGAAGGAACATTAATTGACACTGCAACACCCGGTGACCTTATAAACATCACAGGAATACCATTAATACGTCACAATAAAAAAACCAAAAAATATCATTATTACATACAAGCCAACCATATCCACACACTCATTAAAAGCTTTGATGATGTGGAAATCACAGAAAGTGATGAAAAAAAGATATTGGAACTAAGCACCCATCCGGACATATTTATTATGCTCAGAGACAGTATCGCACCCAGTGTCAAAGGTTATGATACAATTAAAGAAGCCATAGTATGTCAACTGTTTGGAGGAACACCTAAAACATTAAATGATAATACAACTCTCAGACATAACAGCCACATTTTACTCATAGGTGACCCTGGAACTGGGAAGACAGAGTTGCTCCGTTTTGTGTCCAGCTTTGCACCTAATGGTATATTTGCAAGTGGAAGTGGAAGTAGTGGAGTGGGATTAACTGCAGCAGCAGTCCGTGATGAGGAAGGAAACTGGAATCTTGAAGCCGGAACAGTGGTCCTGGGTGATAAAGGTTTTGTTTGTATTGATGAAATGGATAAGATGGGTGACCATGACCGTGATGCCATGCATGATGTGATGGAACGCCAAATAGTTAATATTAACAAGGCTAATATTCAGGCAGACCTGCCAGCCCGTACCAGTATACTCGCAGCTGCCAATCCGAAGGGTGATAATTTTGATCGTTATAAAAGTATAAGGGAACAAATTAATCTTCCAGATACTTTGTTGTCTCGTTTTGATTTGATTTTTGTTATTGAGGATAAGAATGATATTGAAACTAATAAGCGTGTGAGTAATCATATTTTCCAGAAGCACCGGGAGGGTGTTGTGGATTATCCGGTTGATGTTGATTTGTTCCGGAAGTATATTGCTTTTGCTCGGCGTAATTGTAATCCTTTGCATAGTGATGAAAGTCAGGCGGTTATTGAGGATTTTTATCTTAGTCTTAGGGAGTCTGCGATGGATGATGATGGTGTGCCTATTCCGGTTACTCCTCGGCAGGAAGAGGGTTTGATACGGTTGGCTGAGGCTGTGGCCAAGGCTCATCTGCGGGATTATGTGACAAGGGAGGATAGTGAGTGTGCTGTTGGTATTTTGGTGGAGTGTTTGCGTGAGGTGGGTTTGGATCGTGTTAGTGGTCGTTGGGATGCTCGTTTGTTGGGTGGTATGACTGGTCGGTCTGAGTTTGATCGGTTAAATGAGGTTATGCGTGTTTTGGAGGATGGTTTTGTTGATGATTATGGTGTGATTGGTGATTATGGTGGTGCTTTGGATGAGGTGATGAGTGTGTTTGGTGTGGGTCGTGATGAGGCTCGGCGTTTGGTTCGTGGGGCTGAGGATTTGATGAATGATAAAAAATAGGAGGATATTTTATGAGTAATGTGGCTGTGCATATACAAAACGCAATACAAAAAGTGTTAAAAGAACAGATAGGATTAATCCCAAAAAATTGCTGTATTTGTATAATGGATGATGGATGTTTAAGGTTTAAATTTGAAAATGAAGATGATTTAAGGGTTTTTGCAATGTTACATGAACTCTATTTAGTAGATTCATATACTCGTTCCGAATTTAAACAAAGTTGCACTGGAAACTACGTAAAAACATAAAACAATAAATAGGTGGCTTGATATATGACCATAAAAGTACATATAAGTGCATACATACCCCAAAACCTCAAAGAAAAAGCAGACCAATACAATATAAACAAAAGCCAAGCATGTCGTGACGGAATACAATGGCACATACAACAACACGAACAAAAAAACAATACAAAAATAGACAAACTCCAAAAAGAAGCAGAAAAAATACGGAAAAACCTAACCTTTGGCAAACACCTACACCACGAAATAATAGATATGAAAACACAATTATTTGAAACAGGATTTAACAATAACCTTAGGAAAGTGTTGGTTGAACTTAAAAGCGAGAAATTGGGGATTGATGGGAATGTTTTGGATAAAATTTTTGAAAGTTTTGTGTTTTATGAGAATGGTTTTAGTGAGGAGGATTTGTTGGAGATGACTTTAGATGATATTGAAGTATTAAAAGAGGAAAAGGAGTGAATAAAATGGAATTAATAAATTTAGAAGATTTAAGAATAAAAAAATTATATGAAATTTCAAGTAATTTGCTTGAAAAAAATAATGAAAACACCCCGATAAATGACGTGTTACTCGCAGAGGAAATAAACACACACAGTGAAATATTACTTAAAACACAATCCAATGAAACCGGAAGCCGTATAATTGGCTTAGCATTTGGAATAATTTTAGAAGGATTCATTCACCACAACAAAGACATAAAACCGGTTATCAATGCAGTCAACACAATACTTAAAACAAAAAATAAAAAAATAGTTATAAACAAATTAAAAGCAAAAAAGTGAGTGGGTTATGGGGTGAGACCATAAAAAAGAAGAAAGGAAAACAAAAAAGTGGAAAAAAAAGAGGGAAAAAGATTGTATTTCATTGGAGTTGGAACACAAAACAAACCCCTTTTTTTTTATATACACCCATGAAAAGTAGTCCTTTTGTTTATTCTTTTAATGCACCATACCCACAAAATACTCTTTTGTAATTCATAGTATAAAAACAATTCGGGGTGAGACCAATAACAATAAAATGCAAAAAATGTGGAGGAACATTACAAATAATAAAAGAAAAAACCATAGTTATAGGGAAAAGAGAAGAAAAATGGTTCTGGTGCCCTAACTGTGGATTAAGAAGTAGATACTTCCCAGAAATACACAACAAAAAAAGAATGAAAGCATCAATAGTAACCCAAAAATGTCATTGGTGCGGAAACAAATTTGAAGTATTAGAATCATTAGTAAGATCAGGAGAAGGTAAATATTGTAGTCTGGAATGTGAACGCAAAAGTGGTTTGACCAAAAGAATAGGACAAAAAAGATCAGAAGAAGTAAAAAAGAAAATGTCTAAAAGCAGAAGCGGTTCAAAACACTGGAACTGGAAAGGGGGGGTTAAAAATTTACCATACTGCCCTAAATTTACAGAATATGTTAAAGAAAGGGTAAGAAACCACTTCAAAAGAAAATGTTATCTATGCGGAAAACCAGAAACAAAAAACAATAACAAAAAACTAAGCGTTCACCATGTAAACTATGATAAAGGACAAGGATGTAGTGGAACATGGCTATTAATACCACTATGCAATTCATGCCACACTAAAACCAATTTTAACAGAGATTATTGGGAAACATACTTCACAAATTGCCTCGCACAGCAAAACTTTGAATGTGGATTAGAAAAACAATGCCCTATCTGTAAAAGTATATTCACCCCTTATAATGGATATATTAAATATTGTAGTGAAGGATGTGCAGCGGTGGCTAAAAAAGAACAAGATGAAAAGGCACGGTGGAAATACCATGTTAAATACCGGAAAAATCCAGAATATTTAAATACTCTTCTCGGATCTAAACCGGCATTTCTTTCTTAAAACATTTTTTTTCTTTTTTTATTCTTATTTTAAATGTATTTATTATTAATTATAAGGGGGCCTACTTCTCGCACATAATATAAAGGGGTGTGAAATTGCCATGTGGATTTTCATACCCTGTATAATTTAGGAAAAACAAAGAAGGATTTTTGTATATTATGACAATAATTAGAGTAACCCCAAAACAATGCCCCGAATGTCAATCCGGTGCAGATAACTTTCATGATGACAAAAAACGTTGTGAAATTGTGTGTGGAAATTGTGGTTTAGTATTAACCGGTCCTGAGCATTATGTTATGGGTGAAAAGATTAGTTATCCTTTTGGTTTTCAGTATTATATTTATCCTATTACTAATCAGAGTTATGGAAGTTACTTGAACGAATTAAATCGATCATTACATTAAATTATTATTACTATCATTCTTTTTTTATAACTAATGGAGTAGTGTACCTAATTTGACTAAATATAGAATATCCCATATCACCCCTGATATGCCAGAATACACTATTACCCCAACAACATTCAATGATAACAACGTTTTTTATAGACAATTACATATAAAACATCCCTACCATTTATACCTTAAAGGCGACAGCCACCCTGGCAACCCATTATATCTCCAAAACTTCCATGAAAACATATTAGAAGAGATAGAATCCCGGAATAATACTGGGATGATAGAGATGGGAGATATAGGGGAGTTCAATAACAAGGACAGCCCAGAAAGTGCCATGCACGAACAAGTATGGAATAATAAAAAACAATTAGAATACATAAAACAGAAACACCGCCCCCTTGCAGAAAAGGGTAAAATATGGGCTTTAACATGCGGAAACCATGATGGAGAACGAAGCCGTAAAACAGAAGGAACTAGCCGCACACGTGACATAGCAGAAATTCTTGATGTTCCCTATATTGATATTAGTGCGTATATAGTGATTGATATTAATAATAAATACCGTTTAACACTCTATATTAATCACGGGAAGCGTAGAACAACCGGTACAAACACGGGGACGAGGCGGAAGATGCTCCGAGAAAAAGAACAGTATAGTTTAGCGGATATAGTTTGCATAGGACATAAACATAAACTAGAATTTGATGATCTCTACTTTTTTGATGATATTAAACATGAAGTAGTTATCAATCCGGAGACTATGCAGATGACTACCCAACCTAAAATATATAAGAAGCGACTGATTACTGGTCATTTTCTTGATTACTTTGGAGGGTATGGTCAGCGTGATGCTTACCCCCCAGAACCTGCCGGGTTTCCCATATTACATATCCATCCGGATGGTTTTTATGAAGTGGAATTTGTATGGGAGAATGAACGAAAAATAGTGTGAATGGATGGGGGAGTAGTAAGGGAACTAAACATGAGGTAAGTGTGGCTACGGTGAAGGGTATCCCTGTTTTTGATGGTGAGGCTTCTAATTTTAGATCAGATTTTGTTGAATGGATTGATAGATGAGGCATGATATTTATTACATGTATAGTAGGAATAGTGGAAAATGGCGTTGTTTATATAGGAGGAGACAGTGCCGGAATAGATAAAGAACATAACATCACAATAATAGCCCAAGACAAAGTAAACCGAAGGAACGGATTACTTATAGGTTTTTCAGGACAATTCAGAGCATCACAAATTGTATTATACAGTGCAGAAATACCAAACCCAAAAAACCATGATTTAACCCCCGAACAATACATGTGTGGATTATTAGTTCCAGAAATCCAAAAAACCCTAAAAATGAACGGATCAATCAAAACCAAAAATGATCAAGAAATGATGGGAGCAGATTTTTTATTCGGATTCAATGGAAAATTATTTGGCTTACAAAATGACTTTGGAGTAATAGACGCACTTGACGACCACCTTGCAATAGGCAGGGGAAGTGATTATGCTTTCGGCGCTTTACATGTATTATTCAATGAGGATATAAACCCAGAGGAAAAACTATTTAAAGCATTGGAAGCGTCTGAATATTATAATGGCGGGGTTAAAAAACCTTTCATTGTTATGGATGAGTTTGGAACTGTTTGGGAGAGGAAATAATTGAAAGAACGCCCTCAAGACACTGTGAACATAGTCCACGTAGACCTTAAAAATAAAAGATTACTCGTATCCCACCGCCCCGGATTTGACTGTTATCACATCCCAGTAAGGGATGATAAAACATTGGAAATGTTAAATGAATTACTCCACCCTGACCAGATTAAAATAAAGGATTAAAAGATGGATATGACTAAATATCAATCACTTTTATGGCTTGCTGAAAAAATTAATAATATTTTTCCATTGGAGCTTGAAAGCCAATTTTGTAAGAGGGATGAGGCTCTTATTGTTTGGGTACGACCACAGATAAGGCATAGTAACAATCGTGATGTGCAATTAAAGGTTTTTCATGCTTGTCGCAACCTAAAAAGATGGGTTGAACGATACAATCATTTTGAACTAGAAAAGTTGGATGAGCACATGGTTAAAATTTATGAGAAAAATAGTACTTCGTGTAATGGTGACCTTGAGGATTTTATAGGGAATCATTATCTTACAGCCACACCATATTCTGACTAAGAAAAAGGGAATTGATTTTTATTTTTAGTGATTTAAGCATTGCTGGAGCATTTTGATTCTGTTAAGTTAAGTATGATTTGTTACTAATTTATTAATTTATATTATTTTAATTAATTTTAAACACGATTATATTGTTACCAATATAAATTTAGATCCTTGTTAAATTAATATATATTATAATAATTATTTTATCAAAATTAGTATTTAAAATGAAAGATCATGACAAAAAATTTATATACTCACTTCTTTATAATAATTTATAATTATTATAAACTTATCTAAAATGATCAGTTGAACAGTAATTAACGCTTTTTTAATTTTTAGTGTTTTCACTAAACTACATGGACAACGGAATTATAATATTTACGCAGTTTAGAATAAGTTTAAATTTTTTCACACATGGAAAGGAGATTGGCAGGATGTTTAACATGGTAAAATTGGAGAAAAAAAAGAAAAAAATCAATGAAGTCATACTGGAAGATAAAAAGCATGACGTGATAGTTGATGACTTAACTGATGAAAATCTTGATGATCTTGAATTCGCCGTAAGAACTGAAAAAGCATATCGTGAATATCGTAGAGGTCACTTCAAAACTATGAATGCCCAAAAATTTCTTGATGAACTAGAGAAATGGTAAAAGAAGATCCTTTCACACACAAAGATTTGTTTCCCAAAATATCGTTTGGGAAAAAGTTAGCAGAAGAAGAAAAAATATGTTTTGGTGATAAGGAGGAGTGACTGGATGTTTGGAAAAGAATATGGGAGTAAAAGTTCTTCTTTAAGAAAACAATTTTTAAAAAATCTTGAAGA